>Ga0364887_10092_pt1 | contig 63219 bp, 54 predicted proteins | sample ExccelJu500001D4_4_FD_206924 | JGI IMG/M metagenome (GOLD analysis project Ga0364887, IMG submission 206924) | Enriched cells from Trout Bog Lake Hypolimnion, Wisconsin, USA - BchlTB.July23.5000.01.D4 | ecosystem: Environmental > Aquatic > Freshwater > Lake > Hypolimnion/Profundal zone | place...
TATTCGAAATTAAAAGCGCCATCGTCAACATTAAACAAGGTTAATTTACAGCAGATCAGCCTTTTTTAATCGGGTATTATGACAGCCTACGCTGATTATTTAATGGTGATAACCCCGCCCGATAACATAGTTAAGGAGGTTTTACGGTATAAGCGGGCTTCGGTTAGTGCCATCGGGCATTTTGAGGGTATGCACATTAGCCCGAAACTCGTGATCAGCCGCCAGGTAAGGTGCAATCCCCTGCTGGCACAGCCTGTTATTTCAAAAATGGCCGATAGACTAAGTACCCACCCTCCTGCCTGCTTGCAAATAAATGGCTTCGGGTTTATTAATAATAGTCCGACTACAAAAACCATTTATGCGCGAATTGAAAATGATGAAGCCACCGACAGCTGGTTTAAACTACTATCAACCCACCTGGGCATAAGACTGTATAATTTTGTGCCCGCGTTGCTTATTGCCGCCAATATCCCTAACACATCTTTTGACAAATTATGGCCGCATTTTGAAAAAAGGCAATGGCGGGAAAGCTTTACAGCCAGCAGTTTAACCATTTTGCACAGGGATACTTATGCTGAATATAGGGAATGGCGCCAATACAGGGAGCTTTTCCTTGCAAACCGGGTTCAAGAAATATTTTAATATTTTTACAATAAAATTACTGAGCTAACCCACTGAAAAACAACCTTACAACCTTACAACCTTACAACATTGCAACATGGCGGAGCGATTTTTAACAATTTATTAACCCAAAAACAATCCTTTTTCTATCTTTGCGCCGGGGTAAGTCTTTTACGGCCAGCTCCTCTTGAACTCCCCCAGGGTGGGAACACAGCAAGGGTAGAGAGTTGAGCGGCGCGATAAAAGTAGCTTACCCTTTTTTATTTTTTCTATTTTTGGAAATGAGAAAACCTCAGTCTCCTTTTTCTCTAAATAGTGTACGTAAAGCAATAGCTTTATTATTATTGTATTGTGCTATTAGTTTTGATGCTAAATCTCAAAATATCATATCCAATACATTTATTAAAAACTACTGTCAATTCAAATTAGATACCACAATAAAAGTTGTCGTTTTATATAATAACAACTTTTATTGTCTTAAATCAAATAATCAGGTATTTCTATTTAATCCTGAAAAAAATGAAATTAACACTTTCTATAAAGACAACTCAAAAAACATCGGCTTAGAAAACCTTTATTTGGTTGATGATACACTTGTTGGTGAAAGTAGATACAAAACATTTTATTTCGATATTAAAGACCAAAAATGGCTTCCGCATAGAAGATGGCATAATGATTTTCGTGGTTACCCAATTTATGAAGACAATAGATACCTTGTTTCCTCAACTTGCAGTGGTGAATGGGGCGGTACAATTTACTTTAATGATAAAAAAACAAAGGAAGTTTATGAAGCCCAGTGTACCTGCGCCGTGAATGTTATATACCAAAAACATAAATATAATGTTACAGCTTCGTTATCCCATATGAGCGGATTTACAAATATTTTTAACATTGAAAACCCTTTGAAATTAAAGCTACATGATAATAATATAGAACCGAGAGGTTATTTAAAGGGCCAAAAACTTATTTATATTGGAGATAATGAAAGCAAATCAAAAAAAGGCACCGATCAATTAGTAGATTCAATCGGAACGGAAACCTTATTAAGTTTCGAATACAAATCAAAAATATATTATATTGTTGGGAACAACAAAGGCGCCAGCCTTGATTCAATTCAAAATAGAAAATTGGTTACTATTGAAAATTTAACTGATTTGAATATTTATTGCGATTATCCCCTAAATCGGCGCTGTTCAGGAAAAGAAATTTATACTTTTAAAAACGATCAGAAAACCGGGTTTATTTCAGTTAGCGACAGTTTACTTACTATTTATTCATTCGATTGGAAACACCAATAATGCTCGATATACTCATCATAGGCGGCGGCCCAATAGGCATAGCTTGCGGGCTTGCAGCGCAAAAAGCAGGTTTAAGCTTTCTGATTGTTGAAAAAGGCTGCCTGGTTAATTCCTTGTATAATTATCCTTCCACCATGACCTTTTTTTCCACTTCCGAAAAGTTGGAAATTGGCGGGATCCCTTTTGTTACCATCAGCAATAAACCAAACCGGGCCGAGGCGCTTGAATATTACCGCCGTGTTGCAACATCAAACCACTTGCCAATTAATTTATTTGAGGAAGTTACGGGCGTAACAAAAAGCGGTGATGTCTTTACAATTACTACAAGTAGAGCTACGTACCAGGCAAAAAAAGTGATATTATCAACCGGGTTTTATGACATAGCCGTAAAACTGGATATTCCCGGTGAGGACCTGCCGAAAGTGAAACACTACTATAAAGACCCGCATTATTATGCCATGCAAAAAGTTGTGGTTGTAGGTTCAAGCAATTCGGCCATTGATGTGGCATTAGAAACCTATCGTAAAGGCGCTGAAGTAACCCTGGTGATCCGGGGTGAGGAGGTGAGCCACAGGGTAAAATATTGGGTTAGACCGGATATCCTAAACCGTATAAAAGAAGGCAGCATCAAGGCTTACTTTAATTCCCACTTAAAAGCAATACGCGAGTTTGATGTAGATATTGAAACTCCTGAAGGCCTTTTGAGTATTCCAAACGATTTTGTAATGGCTATGACAGGCTATCGCCCTAATTTTGAGTTTCTTAAAAGGTTGGGCATTACTTTAACCGAGGATAAGTTTATCCCGCATTACAATCCCGAAACAATGGAAACCAATATGCAGGGCTTATATCTTGCAGGCGTAGTTTGCGGCGGTATGGATACACATCTATGGTTCATTGAAAATTCAAGGATCCATGCGGATATGATTGTGAGCGATATTGTTTCTAAGCGGTTGTAAAGGTTGAAAAGGTAAGGGATTAGCTTCGGTTATATGACAATTATAACCCTTAGAACTTTTATAACCATTACAACCTTTACAACACTTTTAACATTCCATCAACAAAACAATTTATTTTTTTCTTGCATAAGTAAAAATTAATGCAATAATTTGCACAAAAATTAAAAAACAATAATAATACCGCTAAAATGAACCAGCAAAGCTTACATAAGCCAACAACCAGAGCCATTTTTGCTCCGCTTGCTGCTGCATGGGTTTTAACTGTTGCTTTATTTTCTCCGTCACGACGAAGGCCTTATATGCCCAGGGTTTGATCCGCTCTCCTTTCTGCAACCCTGACAAACGTAAAGACAATTTAATCCAGTCTTTATCCAACAAAAGATCAAAGATTATTTAACGCCGTAAAAGGCAAGTAATTTAACGGTAATTTTTCTATTTCAATGACCATACAAGATTTTGATATACAGGTTGCATCGGCACAGCACGTTGACTATGCGCCTATTATATGTAAAGAAATGGCTGAATCGGCCAAAGCACGCGGTACAGGTATTGCACAGCGTTCCCCTGAATACGTGGCTAACAAAATGCTTGAAGGAAAGGCCGTTATCGCCTTTCATAAAGACGGGACTTGGGCTGGTTTTTGCTACATAGAAACCTGGAGCCATGGCGATTTTGTGGCAAATTCAGGTTTGATAGTTAGCCCGCAGTTTCGGAAAGAAGGCCTGGCTAAAGCTATTAAAGAGAATATTTTTAAACTATCCCGAAAAAAATACCCTGATGCCAAGATCTTTGGTTTAACAACCGGTTTGGCCGTTATGAAGATAAATTCGGACCTGGGCTATGTGCCGGTAACCTACTCTGAACTTACGCAGGATGAAAATTTTTGGGCAGGCTGTAAAAGCTGTGTCAACTATGATATCCTGATGAGCAAGGGGCGTAAGAATTGCATGTGTACAGCTATGTTGTTTGATCCTGCCGAAAAGCAAAAGGAATCGGAAGATAAGATGAAAAAGATCACGCATAAAGCAACATTGCTTGAGCGCATTGAGAGTGCAATCAAAAGGCGTATAGATAAATTTACCTACAGCACAACATAGAGACACAATACTTTGCGTCTCCGCATAAAAAGAAGCACAACGTAGAGACGCAATACTTTGCGTCTCTGGATAATTCAGGTATCAAAGAGATAAAAATGAGATACAAAGTATTGTGTCTCTACAGAAGCAAATAAAAGAAATGAAAAAGAAAGTAGTTTTAGCATATAGCGGAGGATTAGATACATCATTTTGCTGTATATATCTGACACAGGATTTAGGTTACGAAGTACATTCAGTAATAGTAAACACCGGCGGTTTTAGCGAAGAAGAACTAAAAGGCGTTGAAGAACGCGCCTACAAAATGGGAGTCACCTCGCACCATGTGGTTGATGAAACCGAAAACTTTTACAATACCTGTGTGCGCTTCCTCATTTATGGCAACGTATTAAAAAATAATACCTATCCCCTTTCGGTAAGTGCCGAGCGGGTTAGCCAGGCAACTGCTATTGCCAACTATGCCAAAGAGATCGGGGCTGAATTTGTTGCACATGGCAGCACCGGCGCCGGAAACGACCAGGTGCGCTTTGACATGATCTTTAATATCCTTGTACCTGATGTACAGATCATTACTCCAATCCGCGATCTTAAACTTAGCCGCGAGGCGGAGATCCAGTACCTGAAAGACCATGGCGTGGAAATGAACTTTGAAAAAGCAAAGTACTCTATTAATAAGGGAATCTGGGGGACTTCTGTAGGCGGCAGGGAGACCCTGACTTCAAACTTAGGTTTACCCGAAGAGGCATGGCCAACACAAGTGAGCAAGTCTGGCGTGCAAGACATTGAATTAACTTTCGAAAAAGGCGAATTGATTGGTATTGATGGTAAAATATTCGATCATCCAACCAAAGCAATACAAGCGCTACAAGCCATTTCCCAGCCGTATGGCATTGGCAGGGACATACATGTGGGCGATACAATTATCGGCATAAAAGGCCGTGTAGGCTTTGAAGCAGCTGCTCCAATGATTATTATCAAGGCACATCACACTTTAGAAAAACACGTACTTACCAAATGGCAATTGTCATGGAAAGAGCAGCTTTCAACCTTCTATGGTAACTGGCTGCACGAAGGACAATTCCACGATCCAGTAATGCGAAACATAGAAGCATTTTTAACTGATACGCAGAAGAATGTGAGTGGGAAAGTATTTGTGCAACTGCACCCTTACCGTTTCCAGGTGGTAGGGATAGAATCATCACATGATCTGATGTCGAATAAATTTGGCACATACGGCGAGATGAATAACTCCTGGAGCGGCGAAGATGTAAAAGGTTTCTCGAAGATATTTGGTAATCAGGTGATGATCTACCATAAGGTTAATAGCCCCCCAACCCCCTGAAGGGGGAGTTTTTGACTGTTTTAATTAAACGACAAAAGATGAATACAAATGATACAACACAAGCTGATAAAACGCCCCCTTCAGGGGGCGGGAGGGCTATACGCATTGGCATTATAGGTGGGGCTGGTTATACAGGCGGTGAAATGCTGCGGATCTTACTAAACCATCCTGACGTTGAAATCGCTTTTGTACATAGCACGAGCAGTGCAGGCAAGCATGTTTATGAGGTACATACCGATTTATTTGGTGATACCGACCTTAAATTTGCCGCGGAATTAGCTTATAATATTGATGTGCTGTTCCTTTGTGTGGGCCATGGCGATGCAAAGAAATTTTTAGACGCCAACCCTATCCCTGATAATATAAGGGTAATTGATTTAAGCCAGGATTTCCGATTAACTCAATGCGCAATTCATAAAACAAAAAGTTTTGTTTACGGTTTGCCCGAGTTAAACCGGGAGGCTATAAAACAGGCACATAACATTGCAAATCCGGGTTGTTTCGCAACGTGTTTACAATTAGGCCTTTTGCCATTAGCAGCAAAAAATGCGCTGAATAGCGAAGTACATATCACAGCTACAACAGGTTCAACCGGTGCAGGCCAGAGTTTATCAGCCACTACTCATTTCAGCTGGCGCAATGATAACCTTTCTGTCTATAAAGCTTTTGAGCATCAGCATCTGAATGAGATTGTTCAATCAATTAATCAATTGCAACCGAATTTCGCTCCCCCTTCAGGGGGTCGGGGGGCGATTAACTTTATCCCATACCGGGGCGATTTTACGCGTGGAATAATCGCATCTCTGTACACAGATTGCGCACTTACCGAAGCGGAGGGATTGAAGCTTTATCAGCATTATTATGCTGAACATCCTTTTACACATGTAACGCATCACGATATCGATTTAAAACAAGTAGTGAATACTAATAAGTGCTTTGTGCAGGTAAAAAAGCATGGCAATAAATTGCTTATTATCAGCATCATTGATAATTTACTAAAAGGCGCTTCAGGTCAGGCGGTACAAAATATGAATTTGATGTTTGGTCTTGATGAAAAGGCGGGACTAAGGCTAAAGGCAACAGCGTTTTAGCCCCCTAACCCCTGAAGGGGAATGTTTATTCACTAATTATTAACTTTTAAAGCCCCTTTAGGGGTTTGGGGCAAATGAAACTATTCGACGTATATCCAATCAATCCTATAAATATCGTAAAAGGCCTTGGCAGTCTTGTTTATGATGACAAAGGACAAGAATACCTTGACCTTTATGGCGGGCATGCCGTAATATCCATTGGTCACACCAATCCGCATTATGTAAAACGACTGGAAGATCAGTTGCACCAAATTGGGTTTTATTCAAACTCTGTGGAGATCCCTATCCAGAAGCAACTGGCCGAAAAACTTGGTCATGTTTCCGGTAAAGAAGATTATCAGTTATTCCTTTGCAATTCTGGCGCCGAGGCCAATGAGAATGCGTTGAAACTGGCATCGTTTTACAACGGCAAAAAGAAAGTTATCGCATTCAGCGGATCTTTTCATGGGCGTACTTCATTGGCTGTAGCTGTTACCGATAATCCTAAAATCGTTGCTCCGGTTAACGAAACAGATAATGTGATCTTTTTGCCATGGTGCGATGAGGCAGCATTGGAACAGGCTTTCGCCGAAAACGAAATATCATCAGTAATTATTGAAGGGATACAGGGTGTTGGCGGTATCCAGGTAGCAGCAGAAAGCTTTTTGCAAAAAATAAGGTCACTGTGCGATACTAATAACGCCGTTTTTATAGCAGATTCGGTACAGTGCGGGTACGGACGGACAGGCAAATTCTTTTCGCATGATTTTGCTGGCATTAATGCCGATATCTACAGCATGGCTAAAGGGATGGGTAATGGTTTCCCGGTTGGGGGTATCATTATATCACCGAAAATAATGCCCGCTTATGGTATGCTTGGTACTACCTTTGGAGGTAACCACTTAGCCTGCGCTGCTGGTTTGGCTGTTTTAGAAGTGATGGAACGGGAAAACCTGATGCAAAATGCAGCTGAAGTTGGCGGATACCTGATCGCTGAACTTAAAAAGTTTAACCAAGTAAAAGAAGTCCGCGGTCGTGGCTTGATGATTGGCATAGAATTGCCTGTAGAATTAGCCCATGTGCGGAAAGAATTGCTGTTTAAGCATCATATATTTACCGGTGAGGCAAAGCCAAATGTAATCAGGCTTTTACCGGCACTTAATTTAACAAAAGCGCATGCCGACCGGTTTTTAGAAATATTTTCGGCAATTTTAAATCAACAAACAGTCCCTCAAATTTAGAAAAGGATATATAAAGGCTATGAAACTATTTTCCTCTGTAAATGATGTAAGCGATGTTAATAGCATCGTTGCCGAGGCCTTGCAGCTAAAGCAAAACCCTTATGCATTTCAGCATTTAGGGAAAAACAAGACGCTTGCCCTTGTTTTCCTTAACCCGAGCCTGCGTACCCGCATGAGCACCCAAAAGGCTGCCCTTAATCTGGGTATGAATGTAATGGTGCTGAACCTGGATAAAGAAGGATGGGCACTGGAACTACGGGATGGCGTGATCATGAACGGCACTACTGTAGAGCATATCCGCGAAGCCGCTGCCGTAATGGGACAATACGCCGATATCATTGGGGTTCGCTCATTTCCAGGCCTGAAAGACCGTGACGAAGATTATAGCGAAATGATCTTTAATAAGTTTGTACAATTTTGCGGTGTTCCGGTGGTGAGCCTTGAATCGGCAACACGCCACCCGCTACAAAGTCTGGCTGACCTCGTTACGATCGAAGAATTAAAAACACGCAAAAGGCCCAAAGTTGTATTAACCTGGGCGCCCCATGTAAAACCATTGCCACAGGCTGTACCAAATTCATTTGCCGAATGGATGTGCAAGGCAGATGTAGATTTCACCATAGCTCACCCTAAAGGGTATGAACTTTGTACCGATTTTACAAAAGGTGCAACCATCACCCATAGCCAGGACGAAGCTTTGGCTGATGCAGATTTCATTTACGTGAAGAACTGGTCGGCTTATGAACCTTACGGTAAGATATTTCCACCTGAAGAAAATTGGATGCTTACCAATGATCGATTAAAGATCACCAATAACGCAAAAGTAATGCACTGCCTGCCGGTTAGGCGCGACCTGGAGTTATCTGCTGAAATTCTGGACGGGGAACACTCTATAGTTGTTCACGAAGCTGCAAACCGTGTTTGGGCCGCGCAGGCGGTTTTGAAAAGAATGCTGGAGGGGTTTTTGGTTGGTTAAGTTCATTCGGTGAGTTGTTGATTAGGTTTTCAGAGTTTTTAACTGTTCACTTAATCAACCTAATCAACTTTTAACTAATTTCACATCATGTACATCCCATCATTCAACAAATTAGATGATCAGCAGGAAGCAATCAGTTTTATGCAGCGCTATAGTTTTGCAACTATCGTATCGGTGAAGGATGGTGTACCTGTGGCCACCCACTTGCCATTTTTGGTTAAAAAATTTAATGATAAAATTGTTTTGCAGGCACATTTTGCCAAAGCTAACCCGCAATCAGCAGATATTATTGGCAACACGGCCATGGTGATATTTACCGAGCCGCATGCCTATATCTCCACAAAGAATTACGAAAAAGAGCAAAACGTACCTACCTGGAATTATTTAGCCGTTCATGCCTACGGCAAATGCACATTATTGGATGGGGAAGAAAATAAAGCAGCCTTGCTGAAAGACATGATCCAATATTACGAACAGGACTACTTAAAACAATGGGACAGCCTGCCGGATGATTATAAGCAAAAAATGATGAAAGGCATCGTCGCCTTCGAAATGGTGGTTGATGACCTGCAGGCCAAAGCTAAATTAAGCCAAAACCGAACTGAAAAAGAACAGGAAAATATAATCAATTCCCTTAGCCATGGCGAAAATAATAACGAAAAGGAAATTGCGGATTATATGAAATCCTTAAAAATGTAGAGACGCAATACTTTGCGTCTTAGAGCGTCTAAGAGAATGATCCAAAGACGCAAAGTATTGCGTCTCTACCTCGACTGTACCTCCGGCATCCTTGTTTCTGTATTAAAATATCTTACTATCAGCCTGTTATCGCTGTTTTTTGTAAAGTAATTCATTGCCCATCGTAATAGCACAACGCCTTTATTCGCAAAACCAACAAGCGACATAATGTGCACAACGCCCCATATCAGCCACGCAAAAAATCCCTGGAAATGAAGTTTCCCAAAGTCGGCAACGGCTTTATTACGGCCAATGGTGGCTAAGGATCCTTTATCAAAATATTTGAACGGTTCGGTGGATTCGTTTTTCATTAAATGCACCAGGTTTTTAGCCAGTAATTTACCCTGCTGTATGGCTACCGGCGCAACACCGGGATGCCCGTTTGGCAATTCATCGGAGATCATGGAGGCAACATCCCCTATCGCAAATACATTGTTGTAGCCTTTTACCCTGTTTATTTCATCAACCAGCAAACGGTTCCCTCTTGTAATGGTTTCCGCCGGCAAGCCGGCGGGCATTTCGCCTTTTACCCCGGCGGCCCAAATTACATTGCGGGTTTTTATGGTTTTGCCATTGTCAATCTTCAAATAATAACCATCATAGCTTTCGACATGGGCGCTATTATAAATTATTACATCATCTTTTACCAAAAACTCCTTTGCTTTTGCCGATGCCTGCGGCGACATAGCAGCAAGTAAACTGTCTTTACCCTCAACAAGGTAAACCCTCATATCGTATTTACTCAGCCCGTGGTAATCTTTCATTAATATTAAATGCCGCATTTCAGCTAAAGCACCGGACAGCTCAACCCCGGTTGGCCCTCCTCCTACCACAACAAAGGTCATAAGGGCAAATTTCTCTTTCATGTCGCTGGTCACCAGTGCGGTTTCCAGGTTTTGAAGTACCAGGCTCCGCAAGTTCAATGCCTCCGGGATATTTTTCATTGGCATGGCAAAGTGGGCTATCTGCTCATTCCCGAAAAAATTGGTGGCTGCGCCTGTGGCAATTACAAGGTAATCGTAATGAATGGTCCCGATATTGGTGGTTAAGGTATTGCTTTCGGGGTTTATTTTTTGCACCTCAGCCATATTAAAACTGAAGTTATTTTGTTTGATAAAAATCCTTCTGATGGGGAAACCAACAGAGTCGGCCTCCAGTGAACCCATCGCTACCTGGTAAAGCAGTGGCTGGAATGTGTGATAGTTGTGCTTATCGAGCAGCAGCACATCAACGGGTGCATTTTTTAATTTTTTTGCTAATTGCAGTCCGCCGAAGCCGCCCCCTATTATTACTACACGTGGCTTTGAACTTTGACTTTTATCCCGGGATGAAAGGGTAAACATATTATTTTGTAAGTTTCAATTATACATAAACTTTTATAAACGTAATGTAAAAGGTTGATTAAGTTGGGTCATGTTGTAATGGTTATAATAAGTTGTAACAAGTTGTAGTGGTTGTAATAGTTGTAATGAGTTGTAATGTTTGTAATGGTTTACAAACCACTCACCTAATCAACTCAATCAACCAATTCAACCAACACCGACCTTTTTTTACCAATTGTGTAAATAAAAAGGCTATTTTTTCTTAATTTTAGCCCCAAATAGTAGATAATGGAAGGATTTTAACTTCTATTTGGCAATGTAGAGGTTAATATGGACAGGATTGAGGCAGTTTCAGCTCATGTTGATAAAAATAAAGACGACAAAAGCTTGTTTATTGTAAAAATAGGCGGCAATGTTATTGATAATTCCGAAAACCTGCACCGTTTTTTGAAAGATTTCACGGCGCTGAAGGGACACAAGATCTTAGTCCATGGCGGCGGCAAGGTTGCGACCCAGCTTTCGGAAACGCTTGGTATTGAAGCTAAATTAGTAGATGGCCGACGGATCACTGACATAGAAACCCTCCGCGTTGTGACCATGGTATATGCCGGGCTTATCAATAAAAACATTGTGGCGCAATTGCAGCGTTTGGGCAACAACGCCATCGGGCTAACCGGTGCCGACGGCGATTTTATCCGTACAAAAAAACGCCCGGTGAAAACCATTGACTATGGCTATGTGGGTGATATTGATGATAATTCCATCAATCCCAGCAACATCAGCAGCTTAGTGGTAGCCGGGTTTACCCCTGTTTTTTGTGCACTGACCCACGATGGTGATGGACAATTGCTGAACACCAATGCCGACACCATTGCATCCGCATTAGCGGTTGCCCTTGCAAAATTATATGATACTACGCTGATTTATTGTTTTGAGAAAAAAGGCGTATTGAAAGATATTAACGACGAAAGCTCACTGGTACATGAAATAGATCCGCAGGGGTATGAAGAATTAAAAGCACAACAGATAATCCACAGCGGGATGCTTCCCAAAATGGATAATGCATTTTCTGCCATATCCTGCGGTGTTAAGGCGGTAATCATCGGCCATTCTGATGACCTGGGCAATTTGAAAAATAATAAACCATTTGGAACACGTTTAACTAAAAACCTATGAATTCACAACAGCATATTGCCATATTAGGCAGTGGTAATATTGGTTTGTCGCTTGCTAAGGGCCTGGTTAAAGCCGGGATCTGCAAACCTCAGCAAATTACACTTACGCGCAGAAATGTTTCTGCATTATCGGCTTTAGCCGAAGCGGGGTATTTAACAACGGATAATAACCTTAAAGCGGTACGGAAAGCAGATTTTATAGTACTCGCGGTATTGCCACAGCAACTAAATAAATTGCTGGAAGAAATAAAGCCATCGATAAAATCGGAAAAGCAACTGCTTATATCCGTAGTTTCGGGTGTAACCTGTGCAGATATCCGTAATCAACTGGATTTAAATGTACAGGTGATCCGGGCGATGCCTAATACTGCTATTGCTATCGGCCAGTCAATGACCTGTATTGCAACAGATAACGGTACCACAAAAAATATCAACTACGTAAAATCGCTATTTGAAACTGTTGGCGTTACCATACAGATCAATGAAGAATTAATGACTTCGGCAACAGCACTTTGTGCTTGCGGTATCGCCTTCTTTTTACGTTCAATCCGTGCGGCCTCGCAGGGTGGTACCGAAATAGGCTTCCATGCACACGACGCCCTTAAAATGGCAGCACAAACGGCCAAAGGCGCAGCCGACCTGTTACTACAGCTTGGTTCGCACCCCGAACAGGAAATTGATAAAGTTACTTCGCCCAGCGGTTGTACCATAGCCGGCCTGAACGAAATGGAGCATAATGGTTTTAGTTCAGCAATGATAAAAGGAATAAAACTTTCCGCTGAAAAAGCCGGGGATTTATATAAAAAGGTTGAATAGTGGTTGGAGATTAGCGATTAGAGATTAGTTTTTTAGACTTTTCCTACTAATCTCTAATCTCCGGTCTCTGATCTCTATAAAACAACATGTTAACAGTAGAAAAAATTGGCGGTACATCTATGTCCGCGTTAAGCGATGTCATAAAAAACATCATTCTTTTTGAGCGGAGCGGTAAAACTTTGTATAACCGCATTTTTGTAGTTTCGGCATTTTCGGGGGTTACCAACCTCTTGCTCGAAAATAAGAAAACAGGTGAACCGGGCGTTTACCATCGCCTGGCTAATTATAAAGATTTTCATAAACCGATAAACAGCCTGATTGTAAAGCTGAAACAGATCAATAAGAAATATGAAAGCCTTGGATTAAATATTACAGAAGCTGATCAGTTTATAGAAAAGCGGATAAACGAGGCGCGTACTTACCTGGAAAACCTTGCCAATATCCTGGCATCCGGCTATGTAAGTAAAGAAGGGATCTTACAGGCTGCCCGGGAGATCCTGGCATCCATTGGGGAAAGCCATTCGGCATTTAACTTCACAAATATTTTGCAAAATATGGGGATCAACGCCACGCTTATTGATTTAAGCGGCTTTGATGATCCAAGGTCTTTAACTATTGATCAACGGATAAAAAAAGACCTGCAAAACATTGATTTTGAAAACACGATCTGCATTGTAACAGGTTATGCCAAAGGTACTGAAGGTATTATGCGTGAATTTGACCGCGGTTATTCGGAAGTTACTTTTAGTAAGATAGCTGTGGAAGTGAAGCCTAATGAGGCAATCATTCATAAAGAATACCATTTATGTACAGCCGACCCTGTATTGGTTGGCATAGACAACTGTCATCCGGTAGGCAACACTAATTATGATGTAGCCGACCAGCTGGCCGACGTAGGTATGGAGGCTATCCATCCAAAAGCATCAAAGCCATTAGAAATTAATAATATAAACCTCCGAATCAAAAACACCTTTGATCCGGAGCATCCCGGCACGCTTATTACCAGGGAATATATTTGCGAAACTAAACGCGTTGAGGTAATTACGGGTACCGACAAGGTGATCATGATTGATATTTACGATCCATCGATGGTTGGGAATGTGGGCAGTGATTTACAGATTATGCAGGTGTTCGCTAAATATAGTATCAGTTATACCTTTAAAGCAACCAGCGCCAACAGTATATCTATAGTGACGTGGGAAAAGGATTTCAATAAAAAACTCATCAGTGAACTGGAAAGTACTTTTGAAAAGATAACAGTTGAAAAAATGGCCATGGTTTGCCTCATGGGCACCAATATGGACCAGCCTGGTTTGCTGGCCAAATCTGCCGCTGCTTTCGCCGAAAACGGTATTGATATTAAAAGCGCCGGCTTTGCACTACGCAAGGTGAATTTGCAGTTTTTAGTGGCAAGAGAAGATTTCGATCAAGCTATTATTGCGCTGAATAAGGCGATGGGGTGAAGATGTGGGGTGAAAGTGGAAAGGTGAATGGTAAAAGGTAAAAGCAGAAAGCTTTAAACCATTATTACTCCATTTTATTGGTAACATCAATTTTCATTAGTCAATGATTCCATACTATAATTATCAAGCATTTCTAAAAGTGCTTGCGAGTTTACATTTACCATATCAGCATTAATTACGAATGGTGTATTATACTTGTTTGAAAACACATCGCTAATAAATCTTTTAACCCCCCCTTCTAACTTTTCTAAATATTCGTTGGGTTTATAAAGTTTTATATACAGGTAAGAGTTTTCTTCAAAAATCTCATCAATATCCTGCCAATAGTATTTAATGTCTTTTGCTAAATCGTAAATATAATTCTCGTTAACTATAAGTACAGGTTTGCCGTTAAGCATTAAGTAAATATATCTTCGGTAATTCATTAGTCTAACATAAGCTATAAATAACCATAGAATACAACTATAATTAAAAATGGGGTATCTGAAACCCTTATAAAAATAACTAAAGACGGCCATACCTAGTGCCAAAGCTATCATGAAGATGTTCATGATAAACGTGCTGCTCATTCGGGTCTTAAACTCCATTTTGTTACAGGTTTTTTAAATTTGTAAGATGTATCAATTGCTATTAGCCAATGCTTGCAATCTATAATTGTTTAGCTTTTCTAACACGAAACTCCGCTTAGCATCAATTAAATCAGTATTAATAATAAATAAGGGGCGATTATTATTAGAGTTAAACCAACGTTTTACTACCAATCTTCTGTGTGGGTTTCCGATTTTATCCAGGTAATCCTTTGGATTATAAAGATTTAGATAAAGAAAAGTCTTTTTTTCATAAATCCCCTCAATGTCTTTCAAATAGTACGTTGTATCAGTAACAAAATCGTAGATACAAGTTTCATTAACAGTCAGGATTGGTTTATTGAACAGACATGCATAAATTGATCTATAAAACTGGATCAGCCATAAAAAAGCAGTTAACGCCAGTAAGATATAATCATAACGCCAAAACCCGCTTTCATGAACTGGTGCAAACAAATGCCTCCCTGTTGAAAACAAAAGCACTACTATTAATAGAATCTGGGTAACAAAAATATAACTAAACCGGGCTTTAAAATCCATGGGGTGACAGGTTTTGTCAAATGTAAATGAAATTTGCGAAACCTTTATGTTTAGAATATTTATTATTCTTTCTGTCTCACAATTTGTAAGGTATTGCTAATTAATCATTGATATTTACAACGGCATAATATATGTCCGCTACTAAGGACGCTTTTTTGTTCTTGTTTTGCAACTTCAAGAAATAATCAGAATCCGTAACTATTTTGTTACAATATATGTGTTTATTAGTTATAAGGAGCCGTTTGTGCCTGAGGTTGATGTTTTGCTGGCTGGTTTTGATTGCCGGAACACAGCTGGTTAATGCCCAAAAAATAGTAATTAAGGGAAAAATAACAGATTTAAATACCGGTGAAGCAATTCCATTTGCCACCGTTGCCATAAAAGGCACTGGTATAGGTACCCATACCGATTTCGATGGTTTGTACAGACTGGAATTGCAGGCAAAAAAAGATTCAATCACCATCAGTTGTATAGGCTATGTTCAAAAGTCGGTGGCTATTAGTAATGGCATTGAACAAACCATAAATATGGCTTTAAGGCCAATGTCAAATGCATTGGATGAAGTCAGGATAAGTCCAAAGGGGTATATAAATCCGGCATGGAAAATACTGAAGGAGGTTATCCTGCATAAAGCGGTAAATGATCCGCAATTATTAAATAGCTATCAGTATGAGAGTTACAACAGAATTGAATTTGATGCAAGCCATTTAGGCGAAAATTTATTAAACAAAAAGGGATTTAATAAAGTGTTACGTAAAGCCGATAGTCTGGGACTTTCAGCGAATGAGCGTACCTCCATACTCCCGCTGTTTGTTTCGGAAACTGTTTCTGACGTTTATTATCAACGTAACCCGTCTTCAAAAAGGGAAAACATAAAACGTACCCGAACAAACGGCGTAGGTTTTGAAGACGGCACCCTTATGGCCCAGTTAACAGGCAGTACCTTTCAGCGATATAATTTTTACGGGAACTTTTTAAGTGCGGCAGGTAAAAATTTTGCTTCGCCAATCAGCGATAGCTGGAACAGCTGGTACGATTATGAGCTTAAAAACAGAAATACGGTTGTTGACGGCAAGATATGTTATGAAATTTCATTTAAACCAAAAAGGGCAAAAGACCTGGCATTTACCGGAACAATATGGATAGCCAAAGATAATTATGCATTGTACCTGATCAAAGCGACCATTGAGCCATCGGTAAACTTAAACTTCATCCACCGGATCGCAATTCAGCAACAGATGGACGGCGCTTCCGGCAGGGCATGGTTGCCGGCAAAAAACAGAATACTTGTTGAAGTAGCGCAAGTCAGCGAAAATACCAGCGGCCTGCTGGCGAAGGCCTATACTGTAAATAAAAATATAGCAGTAAATACAAGCTACGCGGATGGTTTCTTTAAAGAAAGGATTGTTATAGCCGACAGTGCCGAAAAAAAAGACGATCAGTTTTGGGATAAAAACCGGCCTGACTCTATAACCAACGCCGAAAAATCTGTTTACGGACTGATTAACGACGTTAAAGATATCCCGGCGGTAAAAAACTATATAACTATTGCCGACCTGTTGATCAACGGGTACTACAAAACCGGGAAGATAAGCCTGGGGCCATTTTTGCAGACCTACAGTTATAACAACGTTGAAGGGAACCGTTTTCGGTTGGGATTTAGAACAAACAGCGATTTTGATAAAAAATGGGTATTAGGAGGATATATTGCCTATGGTACCGGGGATAATGACTTTAAATACGGCGGAAATGTTGATTACATAATTTCCAGAAAAAACTGGACCGAAGCCGGAATCAGTTTTAAACATGATTTAAACCAGGTAGCGTTGTTGAGTGATAATTATCTTTACCAGCGCAATAACCTCTTTGGAGCCTTTACCGGATTCGGATCCATCAGCAAAAGCAAGGTTTTTTTCGAAAATCACCTGGCATTGTATCTCCGCCGGGATATTTTCAGCGGTTTTACGGAAAAGATCAGCTATGCAAACTGGTCGCTAAACCCCTTGTTCCCCTTTAGTTTCAGGGAACCGAAAGTAAATAATATCAGCCATGAACTTATTGTTTCTGAGTTTCAATTTGAATCGAGGTGGTCGCCGGGCGTTCAGGCGCTTTTATCAGAAAACACAACGAGGCAAGTAAGGCTTAAATCAAATGTCACTGACCCGGTAATTACCTTCAGGTACACGCTTGGATTAAGGAATTTTTTAGCCGGCGACAATACATATCACAAATTCAGCCTGAACATAACGCAAATCCTTAAAATGGGCATTTTGGGCCGGGGCAATTATTCCTTTTCAGCAGGTTATATCCCATCCAGCGTTCCATACCCTTTGTTAGAAAACCATTTGGGGAACCAAACATTTCTGTATAATCCAAATGCATTTAATTTGATGCGATTTTTTGAATTTGCCAGTGACAGGTACGCCAGTTTAAGTTATACCCAGCATTTTGAGGGGCTGCCGTTCAATTCTATTCCTTTGATCAGTAATTTCAACTGGCGACTGGTAGCCACAGCTAATATCCTGTACGGGGGAATGTCGGCGACCAACCAAAATAACATTTCTCTTTACAATAATATTAACCTTAGAAGTTTTGGCAGTGCGCCCTATGCAGAAGTGGGTTACGGTGTAGAAAATATTTTCCGGTTTCTAAGGGTAGACTTTATCCACAGACTAACCTATCTGGATAACAAAGATTCATTTGGAAATGCGCCAAAAAGGTTTGGCATCAAAATATCAGCACAATTCAGGCTTTAAAAGCAAACTGTCAACCAAACATCCTACACCAAATAATAATGCCTTATCCCGTTCAGATCTTCATCAAGTTCATAAATTAAGGGAGCACCAGTTGGGATTTCCAGGTTAATGACTTCTTCATCCGAAAGGTGATCAATATGTTGCACCAGGGCGCGCAGGCTGTTGCCGTGTGCGGATACAATAACTTTCTGGTCTCTGCGGATAGCGGTTGTGATGTGTTCTTTCCAAAAAGGTAAAACCCTCGCCATTGTTTCGGTTAAATTTTCTGTTAATGGCAACTCCTCCGCTGTAAGGTCTTTATAGCGGATATCATTTCCCGGGTAACGGGCATCATCTTTTGTGAGCGCCGGCGGATGCTCGTGCGGATCCCTGCGCCATTTTTGCACCTGTTCTTCGCCATATTTTATAGCTGTCTCCGCCTTGTTAAGCCCCTGAAGGGCTCCGTAAAAACGTTCGTTCAGCCGCCATGATTTTTGTACCGGGATCCACAAATTATCAACCTCTTCCAGTGCAATATCAAGCGTTTTTATGGCACGTTTTAATACCGAAGTGAACCCGATATCAAAACTATAGCCCTGTTTTTTTAACAATTGCCCGGCGTTTTTCGCCTGTTTAAACCCTTCTTCCGAAAGGTCAACATCGGTCCAGCCGGTAAAACGGTTTTCTTTGTTCCAGGTGCTTTCACCGTGGCGCAGCAATACTAATTTTTGCATAGATAATAGAGTAAAGCCGCTGGCTAACCAATTTCATTAAGATATGGAAACTCCATTTTGATGCTTTTACCCTCTTTTTTGCTTGCAAAAGAGAGGGTGGTCGAGCGAAGCAACGACCGGGTGAGTAGATTCGCCGCAATGCATTTGCGGTAATGTCGCTTGTATATTAACTCACCCGGTCGTTGCTTCGCTCGACCACCCTCTCTGCCACAAGTGGCAAAGAGGGTAAAAAAACAATTTGCCTTGCCTTAATTAGATTGGCCGCCCGCAAGCATTGGCAAGTTAGCAATCAGTTTTCAAATAAAATTGCTAAATGCATTCAGATCAATTAAATTGCGTTGTAAACCAATTTAAAAACCTTTAAAATCATGATTCCAACTACACCCATTCCGGCAAAGGATGGCATTGCCAACCCTGCCCCTCTTGGTCTTTGTGCCTTTGGTATGACTACCGTTTTATTAAACCTGCACAATGCCGGTTTTTATGAAATGAACACGATGATATTGTCCATGGGACTTTTTTACGGTGGCCTCGCACAGGTAATTGCCGGTGTGATCGAGTCAAAAAAGAATAACACCTTTGGCTTAACTGCCTTTACCTCTTACGGATTTTTCTGGATCTCGCTGGTTGGCCTGATCGTTTTCCCCAAATTTGGCTGGGCGCCCAAAGCGTCAGATAGCGCTATGGCAGCTTACCTTATTATTTGGGGAATTTTTACTTTGTTCCTGTTTTTTGGTACTTTAAAACTGAATCGCGCTTTGCAGGTTGTTTTTGCTACGTTAGTGATCTTATTCTTCTTATTGGCAGCAGAACATGCAACAGGTAACGAGAGTATTGGTAAATTTGCAGGCTATGAAGGCCTTGTTTGCGGTGCGTCAGCAATATATGCAGGCATGGCTAATTTATTAAATGAGGTTTACGGCAAAACTGTGCTGCCTTTGTGATAGGACACGATTTTTAGGATTAAAAGGATTATCACGATCTTTGCAATTTGCCAATCCTGTTGATCCTTTTAATCTTAAAAATTGTATATCTGTGCTATGAAAGATTTCAAAAAATATTATCACCTCACTGCAACACCCGAAGAGGTTTATACCGCTTTAACCAACCCGCTGACCATTGAATTATGGACCGGAGAAACAGCTGTTATGTCAACTGAACCCGATTCGGAGTTTTCCATGTGGGAAGGAAGTATTGTAGGCAAAAACCTGGAATTCGAAGAAAATAAAAAGATTGTGCAGCAATGGTATTTTGACGGGCAGCCAGAAGCATCCATCGTCACCATTAAACTCCATCAGGATAAAGACAACACTTCGGTTGAATTACGGCATACAAATATCCCCGACACAGAATACACGGGCTTTGCCGAAGGTTGGGACAACAGCTATTTTGGCCCCCTGGCAGATTTTTTCGGAGAAGGAGATTAGGGAGCTTTGTTGTCGGAATGTTACTTCCTACAATTTACTACTACAAATTTTTCTTTCGGTCTTTCGGACCCTGCCTGCCCGGCAGGCAGGTTTACTGACTTTCGGACAAAAAACTAATCCTAAAATAAAGTAAACTCCACCCTCCTGTTCAATTTCCGGCCGGCAGCAGTTTTATTGCTGGCTATAGGGTTTGCTTTTCCAAATCCATCTGTTTGTATCAGCGCCGGATCAGCACCTCTGCTTACCAGGAACATTTTTATCGCTTCAGCCCTGCCTTTTGAGAGTTTAAGGTTTAAAGCGGCGGAACCGGTAGCATCGGTGTAACCAGCTAACTTTAAATGGTATTTTTTACTGACTATCAATTTCGCAAGCTTTTCAAGACTCTGGTAAGATACATCACTGATCACAGCTGCTCCCGAATCAAACTGCAGGTTTTGTATCGCGTCAGTTACAACTTTTTTATCATCTTCCGTAATAATAGCGTTTTCTACAGGTTTAATAACCGGTAGCGGACATCCGAATGCGTCAACTTTTGTACCGGCCGGGGTATTCGGGCATTTATCAAAATAATCCGGCACACCATCGCCGTCACTGTCTGTAGTAAGCTTGGCAAGTGTTGCATTTGCAGTGGCCAACTGTTTTTGAACATCGTCGTTTTTTATTTTTTCCGAATCAATTTGCGCCTGCAAGTCATTTTTAAGACTTTGGTTTTGGCGCAAATATTCTAAACGCATAGACGATACAGGGTTATTTGCTGCCAGCTGCGGTTTTGAACGCTTGCCAAGGGCAAATTCAAGGCCGAAATGCCCGTACGAAAATTTGTTATTTGCTGTAGCATGGCTATCCCCGTCAACATTGCTCGAATAAACAAAATTCACCTGGTAGCCAAATTCAATATTTACCCCCCGGGCCACATTTATTTTTATTCCCGCACCAACCGGTACATACATTTCATTCAGTGTGTTACCACCTGACTTAAAAGGTTGAGCTACTCCGCTTGGTAAAGTAATAACCGGCGAATAATTCATCACCCCTGCCCCACCAATCAGGTAAATTTGTAAACCGCTATTCACATAATGCCAGTTTATATTAGCCAGCGTAAAATTCATGCTCAAACTGCCTGCATAATTAATTTTGGTACTGAAACTTTTATAGCGCGAAACACCCTGGGCATCAGGTTGGGAATTGCTACCGCCAAGCTTGCCTGCAAGGAAATCAGCCTGAATGCCAAAAGAAGGAAACAATTGCTTTTTGATGAAACCTCCGTATCCTGCCTGGGGACTTGGCGATGTAAAATCAAGCTTGTTATTTGTTTGCAATATAGTATTTATAGACATTACACCAGCGTCAAAACCAATCGACCAGGTGCGGAAAACTTCATCGCCAGAAAACGGCCTTACATAATCATGTTTTCTGAATGTAGTGGTTGTATCGGCAGATTGCGCAAATAAATTGCCGCAAATAAAAACCCCGGTAAGTAATAATGAGGCATTCTTAAAGTTCAATTTCATTGGATCGGTTATCTAAATATTTGGTACTGATAAAACACAGTCCCGTTTATCAAATAAATAAGCGGAGTTAATAAAAATAAAACTATAATTTATCAGGTTTTAAAAATAACAGATAATTAGATGATAAACAACATTTGTTTAACTTATTACGAGATGATATTAATGATCTGGTTAAATAATAATAAAAAATTAAGGCTGTATTAAATTTATGTTTTTATTTACAAAAGCCAACGGGCTTTTAAGTTTTATATCACCGGTAAAACAAATAATTTGCTAATCAACCAGTATATCCAAGAAACGATAAGTAAATCGATACACATTGTCAGAGATATTAAATGAAATAATAAATTTTTGCTTTACAGGCTTACCATCCACTGTTGCGGGGTGTAAGGGTGGTAAATAAGATAACTTTCTGATAATACCCATTGCTATATCTTCGTTAAAAGAACCGTTATTTTTCATATTTATTAAATTTCCTTTTTCTGATATTTCCCCTGCGATGTCAATGGTATTGTTAATACCCTTTAAATCTGCCTTGCTGAAGAAAGGCGAAACGGCCTCACTAATACAGCTTGAAAAAACTTTTAAGCCATCCTCGTACTGTGCGCCAACAATATGTTTGCTTTTGGTTCCGTTACAAGCAACCTGTGAAATATACATTTTTTCCGCATTGACAAAAGGTAACTTGAAGGGATCTACAAGGTTAATATGTGATGCATTGGTATAATCCATTTGACCCGTAGAACCACCTTTAAACTCACCCTTTTTATACCGTTCTGTTGAAATCGCGGTGTTAGATATATCATCCGTTCGCATCAGGTTCCATCTACCCTCAGGCCTTCCATTAAGCAATTTCCCCATCCAATACATACCCTGCAAATCGTCTCTGTAGACCCCGTTTCCATTATCGACAACCTTTTTGCCCTGGAGGTCCCATGCATCATTTATCACAATATTTCCGTCAGTTACTTCAAATGTCAGTTCGGGTTTTCCATCATTATAGTACATTTCCCATTTACCGGCATATTTATCATCTTTAAAATCACCCCTGGCTTGCAATTTCCCGTTAAGGTACCAGGATGTGAACAGGCCGTTTTTCAACCCGTCGTCAGAATATGTTCCAGTGGAAACGATAAGGGCAGGGTTAGCTTTACTCACATCGCTGAATTTACCATGAAACCTTTTGGTTGTAAAGTTAAAACGGCAGTTGCGGATGATTTGCGCACAGCTATCTTCTATCAAAAAGTAGCCTTCATTTAAAGGTAAACTCACACTGTCCTGATCAACAGTACGGAAACTGATGTGCCTTGTTCCGCTTTGGGCAAAAGCTGAATAACCCAGGATAATCAGAAGAAAAGCGAATAAAATTCTGCTCATAATTTCGAATAGAGGTTTAAGATGTTAGGTTGCTAATTTTAGCACAAAAGAACGGTGTTTTTATCCTGACACCCCAGCTATTACAATAAAGTATGTTTTATTATTCTTATCCCGCCGCATGCACAAACACCTGCCATTTTATTTCGGCCCCTGCCTTTTCAAGCGTTGCAGCCACTGAACAATATTTGCCGATTGAAAGTTCAACGGCCTTGGCTGCCTTATCTTCATCAACATTGCCATAAATGTGAAATTCTACATTTATGTCTTTCCAAAGAGAAGGTTCTTTTCCGGCTTCACGGCTGCCATTAACAACCATTTTGTAATCTTTTACTTCCTGGCGTTGTTTTTTTAATATGGTGATCACATCTATGGCAGAACATCCTGCGAGGCCCATTAATAACATTTGCATCGGGCGAACGCCAAAATCCCATCCCCCGCTTTCGGGGCTGCTATCCATTCTTACTACGTGACCATTTTCATCCCTGGCTTCAAAGCCAAAATCGCCTTTAACGCGCGAAAGTTCTATTTTAGGCATATTGATATTATAACGATGCGAAGATAATGCATTTACGAAATGAAAGGTTAACTTGGATGTAATATTTAAGCTAAATCAGTTTAGCTCACCGTAGTGCAAAAAATACTACCTGTTTTTAACCGGGAACACTAGTTTAAGGCCCGACCATATCCCGTCAACCGCACAAACCTTTATATCAACCAGGCCAAGTTTAATGGCGTAATTCCTTACCAGGTCTTCGGTAACATCTGTGCTCACTTTTGAAGCTTTTTTTGGCCATGATACCCAGATCATGCCATTGGGTTTAAGTTGCTCTTTTAATAGCGGCAGGGTTTTTAAATACTCATCTTCCTGTTTCGTAAAAATATGAATAAAGTCTTTTTTTGAGTCGGAATCACCTGAAAAATCCAGGTCGGCAGGTAAGTCGGTAAAAAGGCTCATGTAATATTCCGGAGCATTGACCAGTTTAATCTGGAAGCCCGCTTTTATACCAAGCTTTTTCGCCAAAGGCGTAGCGGAATAGCCTGCGGTTTGAATTTGCACTTTGCCCCCTGTTTCCATCTGGGTACTTATGAATAAATTTGTCTTAAATGATGTTTTAAGTGATCAACATAATCCTGTGCCAGCCATTCAACAGTATGCATGCTAATGGTGGTCTTACTGTTATCGCATTGTACTGTCAGCCTGTCTGTTGGATAATTTTGGAGCACCCTGATAATTTGCAGGTTTAAAAGTTCCCATAAACCAACCAGATCGGCTATATCGGCATCCTGGTAATGCTGTACCTTTACCCATTCCACCTGCTCATAGGTCAGTTTAAAATTTTCCTCGTAGGTACATCGTATAAATCGCTGAAGATTTATTTGCGCGCTGTCAATCAAATGCCCAACGATCTCTTTTTTCGACCATTTACCGGGAGCTGATTTAAGGGTCCAGTTTACAGATCGAAGGTCCGAATTCATAAATTCGTCAATTGCCTCGTTTAATTGCAGTATCGTATCTTTTATCACAATACAAATTAACTAAAAAAACTATATCTTCAAAGCTTCAAAATAGCATTATGGCCCTTAATTATATCTGGATAGCATTTTTTGTAATTGCCTTTGTGATAGCACTCGTCAGGCTCATATTTTTTGGGGATACCGAGATCTTTATGCACCTGGTTAACGGTATGTTTGATTCATCCAAATCATCGGTAATGGATATAGCCCTGCCGCTGGCTGGCAACATGGCGCTTTGGCTTGGTATAATGAATATTGGTGAAAAAGCGGGCGCCATCAATTTTATGTCGCGTATTGTGGGTCCTTTTTTCAGCCGTCTTTTTCCGGGAGTACCGAAAGACCACCCGGCGACTGGAAACATGATGATGAGTTTTTCGGCTAACCTGCTTGGCCTCGACAACGCAGCCACCCCGCTCGGTTTAAAAGCCATGGATAGCTTACAGGAATTGAATACTGATAAAGAAAGCGCCTCAAATGCGCAGATTATGTATCTGGTTCTGCTAACGTCGGGCTTACAGTTATTGCCAGTTACTATAATCGCCCAGCGAGCTATCCTTCATGCTAAAAACCCCACTGATATTCTCATACCCTGTATTATCGCCACTTATGTGGCTGCTGTTGCAGGGATGATCGCAGTGGCCATCAAACAAAAAATAAAACTGTTTGACCGCGTAATTATCAGCTGGCTTGGCGGGATAACACTGCTGATCAGTTTAATGGTTTGGTATTTTACCGCTTATTTGACTAAGGAACAAATAAGTACAGTATCAAAAGTTACCAGTAATTTATTGCTTTTTGCGGTTCCTGTTGTGTTTATTGCGGGCGCACTTTACAAAAAAATAAATGTATTTGAAGTTTTTATAGAAGGTGCAAAAAGGGGCTTTGAAACTTCCATAAAAATAATCCCCTACCTGGTTGCCATGCTGGTTGGGATAGCCGTTTTCCGCGCCTGCGGTGCTTTGGACTATATTAACGACGGGCTCAGGTGGGTATGTGTACAATTCAACATGGATACCCGGTTTGTCGACGCCATGCCGGTAGCTTATATGAAACCCCTCAGCGGATCTGGTTCAAAAGCTATGATGATCAATGTGATGACAACTTTTAAGCCCGATAGTTTTGCCGGGCGTTTAGGTTGCGTTTTTAATGGTTCATCCGATACCACCTTTTATATTGTGGCACTATATTTCGGGTCCGTCGGGATTAAAAAATCCCGTTACGCTATTCCTGCCGGTTTGTTTGCTGATCTGGCTGGCATCATAGCCGCTATCCTTGTTTCTTATCTTTTTTTCGGATAGCTTTTAAATTCAATCCAATCAGCGTAGTCCTGTTTCATGAAAAAACACTTTAAATGCTTTAAATATCTTTTATTAAATGAGAGGAAATATTTAAGTAACATCTAAAACCTTTCTTCGTTGGATTTATCACTACTTTGCGACAATATTGTGACGAAAAGATTGTTGTTTATGCAACAATTGCATAAATTTAGGACGGGCAAATAAGTGAAAAAATATTAACATGTAATTTGATTTAGTTTCATGGTTAAAATATTTACTAAAAGTTTATTTTTTTTAGCAATTTTTATTGTTTTTGTTTCAAAGTCTGCCGTTGCTCAAACATTAACAATACAAAATTTCATCAGTGGCACTTATACGCCAGGCTCAACAATTGCGGCACCATTTAACATCAGCACCCTAAGCGGATGTGTCAACCAGACCAATGTATTCCAATTATATCTCGCCGATGCATCGGGTAACATTTTACCAGGTGGGCCGATCGGTACTTTTAAAGGGTTTTACGGAACATTTGTAAATGGTGTGATACCAGCAGGCACTGCTGCTGGTACCTATACATTAGTGATAAAATCTACCAGCCCGGCGGTTTCAAGTACACACTCGGCTGCTTTTACTGTTGCCGCCGGGCCTGTTGTCACCGCAGGTATCACTACCGGTATTGCAGGTCCATCCGCATTAAACACTAATCCATGGGTATTTGGGATTTGTAGCGGCAGTCCTAATAAAGCTTTTAGCTTCGCTGATGGTTCCAGTACAAATTCTTCAATAGCCAGTTTTTTTAATGAATCAACACAAACATCGGAGGGCACAATAACGCTGGCCCCGTCGGGCAGCTTTACAGCAAAGGCAACCAATTACACCATCATTGTAAAAGCAACCAATGGGACAACTGTTGGTACCCAGGCATATTCTTTGTTAAATAATGTTGTTAACAACGCCTTTGCTGTTTCAAACAGCAATGTGGTTTGTTTAACAGGTAACGGCGGAGGCTCCTTAAGTTACAATGTGATTACAAGCGGCACTGCCGGAATCCAAAATAATTTTCCCGGTACTACTTATTCTATAAGCTGGGGCGATGGTTCAGCTAATACCTATACTTTTTGCGATATAAGTAATCTAACCGGTCAAATCTCCCACACTTATACAACAGGCTCCTGTGGAAATATTACCAATAGTGGACAAAGAAATTCTTTTGAAGTTGATATACAGCCCCAAAGTCCATATTGCAGCAATGTAGTATCCCCGATTACCGGTTATGCAAAGGTGTTGCAAGCCCCCACAAACCGCTTTACTTTTCCGCCGGTCGCTTGTACAACTTCTACAGTTACTTTTACCAATACATCAGACCCTGGACAAGACCCCAACGCGCCTGCTAACTCAATCAATTGTACGAATATAAATGCCCTATATACATGGTATGTAGATGGCAAATTGAAGGGCTCAAACTATACCTTAAGCCAACCTTTTACCTATCAGTTTACTACAAACGGCATTCATTCGGTTACCCTTCAGTTGAATAACAGCACAAGTGGTGTGGTATGTACAGCGCAAAATCTCACTCAAACCATTTGTATTCAAAATCCTCCGCAACCTAAATTTGTTTTGCCTGCAACGGCTTGCTTGTCAAACCCGGTGATACCTATTGACAATTCGGTTGTTGATCCCTCTTGCAATAATGTCAATGCATACCTTTGGACCGTTACAGGGCCGGCCGGAGTGAGTTATGCAGGCGGCACCAGTGCCAGCAGCCATCAGCCTCAGTTTGTTTTTTCTCAGTATGGCATTTATCAGGTTACTTTAAGCATCGCATCCACAAGCTGCGCAACAACTTCAGCCACTCAAACTATAAATGTGGATGCGCCGCCGGGTGTTACTTTATCGCCGGATGCAGATGTATGCGGAACAGGTCAAACTTATAGCTTTAGTACAAATCCGGGTATTACCCAGACTACTATTACTGGAACCGCAAATCCGCAACCAAATACTTATACATGGACAGTTACCGGCGGCACTTACAGCTTTACGAATGGCACAACTGCGAATAGTCAATATCCGCAAATAACATTTACCGGTTATGGTACATATACAATAAGTGTTAGCGTAAAAAACAGCTGCGGGACTGTAACTAAAACACAAAAACTCACTTTTCAAAAAGTGCCGGTCGTTTCGATAGACCCCACCCCCACAATTTGTCCGGGTAGTTCAGTCACTCTAACGGGACATGTAAGCCCACCAGGCAGTTTCACTTCTGTTCAATGGAAGGGCGCCGGAAAGTTTACTTCCCCTAACACATTAATAACTGGTTATACGCCTTCAACTACTGAAATAAACGCTGGCAGCGCAACAGTTACACTTGATGTTAAAACCCCGTTGATCGGCGCCTGCGCAGATGTACTTACAAACGTGACGATAAGTGTCTTCCCTGTAAACAATATTACGAGTCCACAAACACAGCAAGTTTGCACAGGCAATGCCGTTAACTATACTATTACTTCACCCGTGCCAGGCAGCACCTATACCTGGACCACAAAGCTCATATCCGGAACGGCAACCGGTTTTCTAAACGGAAGCGGCCCCACTATAAATGATGTTCTGACTAATAACAGTGCGGCCGATGCACTAATAAATTATATTATTACTCCTAAAGATCCCAACGGCTGCACCGGTACACCTTTTTCCCTGAAAATAACCGTTAAACCTAAACCGGCGCTAACTGCCATACCTGTGAATAATACCATTTGCAGCAGTACAGCCGGCACAATTAATTTAACACCTAATATTGCGGGGACAAGTTATACATGGGCAAGTACCGTAACGGGCAGCCTTACCGGCAACAGCCAACAACCTGCTGCGACAACAACAACCACGATAAATGATGTTTTGAATAACACCGGTACCACTTCGGGTACAGTTACCTATATCATTACGCCATACGATGGTGTGTGCCCCGGCGTCCCTGTAACTGCCATAATAACGGTACAGCCTTTACCGGCTGCATCCAATCCCGGTCCTGATGTTGAAAAATGTAACATTAAAACCTACCAGCTTAATGCAAATACGCCCCCTACAGGTGCTGGAAAATGGACGGTTATTCCCGGCGGGACTGTCACGTTTAATGATAACACAAAATCAAACGCTATAGCCAGTGGACTCGTGCCCGGCAATATTTATTCGTTTACCTGGACAATAACTATTCCAGGCTGTCAGTCAAGCAGCAACAGTGTGATTATTACAGATGATGCACCTTCTATCGGTGGTACTTCGGCCGGTGCTAATACCGTTTGTGCGGGAAGCAACAATGGCACAATTACATTATCCGGGCAGCTTGGTAATATATTAAGATGGGAGTCTTCAACAGATAACGGAATCACCTGGCAAGCCATTATTAATACAGGTACCTCGTTGCCGTATTTTAACCTTGCCAAAACTACCCAATACAGGGCTGTTGTAAAAAACGGGCTTTGCACTTTTGCTTATTCCACCATTACTATTATCACTGTAAACCCGCCTGCTGTACTTGCAAACGCAGGGGCTAATCAGGAAGTTTGTAATGCCACTACTTACGTCCTGCAGGGCAATAACCCGGCGCCATATACCGGGTTATGGACCATCTCTTCCGGGCAAACTGGCGTGATTTTTTCAGATCCAACAAAAGCAAACGCTACCGTTAGCGGACTGATTCCGGGCAATTCCTATCAGTTTACCTGGACAATAAACCCTGCAGCGCCTTGTTTGCCAAACTCAGCAACGGTGATCATTACTGATGATGCACTTTCTGCCGGGGGCACCACAGCCGGGACAAATACGGTTTGCGCTGGAGGCAACAACGGTAGCATCACATTGGCAGGGCAAGTTGGCAACATATTAAGATGGGAGTCTTCAACAGATAACGGGACCACCTGGCAAGCCATTATTAATACAGGCACATCGCTGTCATACCTTAATCTTGCGAAAACCACCCAATACCGGGCTGTTGTGCAAAACGGGGTTTGTGCATTTGCTTATTCAACCGTTACCGTAATTACAGTAAACCCACCGCCTGTACTTGCAAACGCCGGGCCAAATCAGGAGGTCTGTAATGCCACAGCTTACCGCCTGCGAGGTAACAATCCGGCGCCTTATACCGGGCAATGGACCCTGACCTCCGGGCAAACAGGAGTCACTTTTTCAGATCCAACAAAAGCAAATGCTACCGTTAGCGGACTGATTCCAGGTAATACCTATCAATTTACATGGACAATAAAAGCCGCAGCGCCCTGTTTGGCAAACTCCGCCTCCGTGATCATTACTGATGATGCGCCGTCTACGGCGGGCATTACCGCCGGGACAATTGCTTTTTGCTCGGGCAGCAACGTCAGCGGGGTTATTACTTTGACCGGGCAAGTTGGCAACATATTAAGATGGGAATCTTCAACAAATAACGGAACTACCTGGAAAGCTATTATCAATACAGGGACATCGCTACAATACCTTAATCTTAGTCAAACCACCCAATACAGAGCCGTTGTACAAAATGGGGTTTGTTCATTTGCTTATTCCACCGTGGCAGTTATCACCGTAAATCCCCCTGCTGCACCAGCAAACGCAGGAACTAATCAGGAAATATGTAATACCACCACTTTTCTTCTGCAAGGCAACAACCCGGCGCCTAATACCGGATTATGGACCCTGACCTCCGGGCAAACGGGCGTCACTTTTTCAGACGCTACGCAGGCAAACACTACCGCAAGCGGACTGATTCCGGGCAATACCTATCAGTTTACATGGACAATAAACCCAGCAGCGCCCTGTTTACCAAACTCCGCTTCTGTGATCATAACAGATGATGCGCTCACTGCCGGGGGCAGCACAGCGGGGGCTGCTACCATGTGCGCCGGAAGCAATAATGGTAATATCACACTGACAGGGCAAGTTGGAAGTGTAATAAGATGGGAATCTTCAACAGATAATGGAACCACCTGGCAAGCCATTGTTAATTCAGGTACGTCGTTGCCATACCTTAACCTTTCCCAAACCACCCAATACCGGGCCGTTGTACAAAGTGGTTTATGCAGTGTTCAAAACTCTTCCGTAACAACTATTGTGGTAAACCAACCTGCAATACAGGCCGTTGCAGGAGGCAATCAAAATTTGTGCGGTGCAACAACTACAACGCTTAAAGGCAATAACCCATCACCATTTACAGGAATTTGGACACAAACGGCCGGGCCAGCAGCTACAATTGTATCGCCAAACAGCGCTCAAACACAGGTAAGGGGCTTATCACCGGGTAATAACTTCACTTTTGTCTGGACGATAAAAAGCCTGCCCCCGTGTGCTAACAGCAGCGACACCTTGCACATACAGGATGCCAACGATGTGACCGCAAGTTTTACCGCTGATAAATCCAATGGATGCGGAGCCCTAACCGTTAACTTTGCCAACACCTCAACTGTTTTAACCGGTACCAGTTTTTTATGGGATTTTGGAGACGGCACGGCCCAGTCAACAGCGGTGAGCCCATCTCATACCTTCATTCCTGCAACAAATGGAAAAGATACTGTTTATACTGTATCCTTGTATATAGTGAACAATTGCTTTCAAAGACCCCCTTTTACTTTAAACATCCTGGTGAGGCCTCAAACGCCGGTTGCTTATATTACACCCAGGCAAATCCTTGGCTGCTCGCCATTTACCTTGGCAGTAGATAATTTTTCGCCGGGCAATAACCAAAGCTATACCTATTATTTATACAATGGTGCAACGCTTGTTCAGCAAATCACGAAAACGGATAAAAGTGAGGTCCAGTTTAACCCAATAACCACCAAGAGTACTGTGCAATATACATTGTATATGGTCGCGACTGGTTTTTGCGGTAACACTGGTCAGAGCAATGTTATACCTATTACCATTTCCGTCACCAATATTATAGCGCAAATGTTTATTGAAAATGGCGTGAATAAAGGTTGTGCACCACTGACATTAACTTTTATTAATAACTCGTTCGGGGCTGATAATTATTATTACACCATTTACGATGTAAACCATAACGTGGTTGACAGGCGACTTGGCGGCACGGCGCCACTGCCTTATACCTTTAATACATCGGGCACCTATTATGTTACTATTACAGCCGGGAACAGCTGTTCAACCATTGAATCATCGCCTGCTTTACGTGTTGACGTTTACCCCGTTCCTTTACCACAATTTATCGCTAACGATACCACAGGCTGTAAAAATGTAACCGTTAATTTCACAAACCAAACACCTGATGACCCAAGCATACAGGCCAAATCATTAATTTACGACTGGGATTTTGGCGACGGATCGCCACATGCTGTAACATTTAATCCACCATTTCATACATACAATTTTAAAAACTCGCCCTTTACTGTCACCTTAACTGCAACCAACCCGCTTACAAACTGTACCAACGTGTTCTCAAAAACCGCGTATATCAATGTCACAGCTCCCCCTGCAACACAATTTACTGAAAAGCCGGATAGTGTAACCAGTATCCCCAATTATCGTTTTAATTTTATTGACCTGACTACCGGGAGCCCGGCAAGCTGGAAATGGAACTTTGGTGACGGGCAAAGTTCAACGAGCCAAAATCCCGGACATACTTATGCGGATACCGGGTTTTACAAAGTAACATTAACAACCGCAACCGCCTCCGGGTGCGACAGTACAATTTCGCACAGAGTACGCGTGACGGGCATTCCCGGGCAGCTTTATTTACCAAATGCCTTTGAACCCGACGGTGGAACAATTGAACTGAAGACATTTATGGCCAAGGGATCAGGGATAAAAATATGGCACCTGCAGATCTATAATAATTTCTCGCAATTGATATGGGAAACAACTAAGCTCGATGATAAAGGAGCCCCGATTGACGGGTGGGATGGCACATATAACGGCACCCCTGTACCACAGGGCGTTTATATTTGGCAGGCATCAGCTACCTTTATCAATGGTACGGAATGGAAAGGCAATGTGATCAACAATTCGTTACCTAAACGAGTGGGGGTAATACACTTAATAAGATAATTGATGGGCAAATTGGGTAAGAGATTTGTTTTTGGGATGCTAATTGTACTTGCTGGTTCAAATACTTTTGCCCAGGACCATATGTATTCACAATTTTTCAACTCGCCACTTTACCTGAATCCAGCACTTACCGGGCAGTTTGAAGGGGACCTGAGGATGAACCTTATCTATCGGAATCAATTTACTTCAGTGCCGGGCAGCTTTAACTATCTTACGGCTTCTGTTGATTTAAATATTCCAAAATTTGGCGGCGGCGTTGGACTAATGGTTACCCGGAGCAGCGAAGGGACGGCTTATCTTACTACAACTAATATTTCTGGATTATATTCATATAGTGTTGGTTCGCAGGACTTTGTTTTGTCGTTTGGCTTACAGGCAGGGATAAGCAACCGGGTTATTGATTGGAGTAAACTTGTTTTTGGAGACCAGATAGACTCCCGGCTTGGGTATATACCAGGTTCAATATCAGCAGCTGATTTGCCGCAGTTTAACAACAAATTTTATTTTGATTCGGGCGCAGGCATTAACCTGGTGGCTGGCGAATTTGATATTGGCAGCGCCGTTCAACATGTGAACCAGCCAAATGAGTCTTTTTCCGGCACACCGGCCAAATTGCCCATACGTTTTACAGGGCACGCAAGTTACCGCTGGGACCTTAATCCCGATGATAACAACGATGATGAGGATAAATCGTTTATAATTCCATCCGTGGTTTTTTACAAACAATCAAACGCGCAATCTTACAGTATAGGTTTTCAATACAAGCGGACAAACATCAATGCCGGCTTATGGTACCGTGGCGGCGGTACAAACGGTGGTCCAAGTGCCATTGTAGTATCCTTTATTTTCGACTTGTACATTAATAAAGACGGCGGCGAAAAGCTACGGATGGGGGTTAGTCATGATGTACCGGTATCAAGCTTAAATTACAGCAACACAAGCGGAACCACGGAAGCAAGCATAAGTTATGTGACCACATTACCTTCGAGAACAGACCCTGAACGCAAATTTGAAGGTGCGAGGCGGTGCTATGATTTTTATTAGGATAAAACAAAAATAATTCTGCGACGTTTTTATGGGTAACTTATTTAAAAAAATATTTGGGCTATGAAAAGGGATTACGTAGCTGAAAATGCCGACAAAAAAAGAACCACAAAAAAAGCGATGTGGGCCTTTTGGGTCTTTATCATACTTTTTATTTTAATTATTATGCGTTTTGCTGTCAGGTCAAATCCAGACGGTGATTTTTTCGCTTTCGCACCCACAGGAGATGACGCTTATAAAATTGCAAAAGATTATGTAAGGCCAACACTAAGATCGCCTGAAGTGCAATTTGCTGATGGAGATTACCATTATACAAAAATATCGGATTCTGTATTTGTTGTTAACTCATATTTTGAAACGAAAGCTGAAGATAACAGAAAGCTTAAAACATATTTTGCAGTAACACTAAAGTATAACGGCGGTTCAAACCTAAACGACAAGAATTGGACACTTGAAAATATGATACAACGTTGATAAAAAAAGCGGACAGGAAATATACTCCCACCCGCTTCAATCACTCTAAAACAATCACCTCTAAATTTGAAGTATCTTTTAATAATCTACTGGAAAATTGTAAATTATTGACTTTTAAAACTATTTAGTCAAAGTTATTAATTATGCCTTCAGATTGAAAGGGTTACTTTTCTTTTTACCTATCGGTGACAGTTTACCACTGGGGATCAATACATTAAACCTTTTACGAACAGCTCACTCAGCAATAAACGCTTTTTGCGGATCTCATCTAAATGTTCTTTGTTGGGGAACATCGCTTTTTTATGTGATAAAGCATCCACGCTAACCCCATGTAAAGCCTCCAGGAGAAGCTCAACCATTTCGCCGGTGTTGGGAAGCGGCTTTATTTTTCCTTTAGCAGCTTCAGCTTCAATGGCATTCACCAATAGATCTTTTTCAGACTGGTGAACCTGCTCTACTACTTCCCAGATCATATCCGGCAAGCATTGTTCATTAAGCCTGAAAAAATCAAAAAAGTTATAGTTATTTAAAATAAATTCATGCTGGGTATTGATTTGATATTCAAACGCCTCTTTTAAATCAGCAAAGGCATTCTCTTTACCTGTCAGTGATTTCAGGTACTCCTCAGCTACCCTGCGCATAACGGCTATATACAACTGGCTCTTATCCGGAAAATAATAATACAAAAGGGCCTTTGACATGGAAAGTTCGCCGGCAATTTCATTCATGGTTGTTTTTGAATAGCCATAATGCAGAAACAGGCGGTGAGCAGCTTCCAGTATTTTTTCTTTTTTTACATCCTGAACTTCGTTTGTAACGATCATTGATACCAAAGTATAATTAAAAGGGTTTGCAGATTGAATTATTGAATTCCTGACTTTTTTAACAAAATTATCAAAATTTCTAAATAAACAATTGCCGCGTACTTAATAATGTTTAAAATACACTTAAAAATATATAAAAACAAAAGGCCGCTCGGTAAACGAGCGGCCTTTTATACGCTTATTATTTGTTTAAACCGTTACAGGTTCAGGGTCGGAATATTCCGCTATAACTTTTTTCTTTTCACCAAAAAAGTAGTTTTTCATTCTTACACGTATTATATACATACATGGCACCAGTATCAGCGTAATAATGGTAGCGAATCCTAAGCCAAATATCATAGTCCATGACAATGGCCCCCAGAATGCAGTATTGTCGCCACCAAAATAGATATGCGGTTCAAATGAAGTAAATAAACCGGCAAAATCAATATTAAAGCCAACCGCAAGCGGGATCAAGCCCAATATGGCCGCGGTAGCTGTTAACAACACCGGTGTCATCCTTGTGCGGGCGGCTTCAACAACGGCGTCATGCAAGCTTGCGCCCTGCTCAATTAGTAAGTCAGTAAATTCAACCAATAAAATACCGTTTCGGACGACTACCCCTGCGAGGGCTATAATCCCCACCCCTGTCATCACTATTGACATGGTCATTCTAAAGATCATTACTCCTAAAAGAACACCAATGATACTGAAGAATATTTCGCTGATAATGATGAGTGTTTTACCAAATGAATTAAACTGAAGTATCAAAATAATCAGGATCATACCGAATGATATCAACAAGGCCGTACCCAAAAAGGTTGCTGCCTCTATCTGATCTTCCTGCTCTCCACCCATTCTGATGGCTACTCCCTGTGGCAGTTTAAAATTATCAATCGCCTGCTTAATATTGCCATTAACTTCATTCGTATTAAAACCGGTTAAAACGTTTGAGGTTAACGTGATTACCCGTTTTTCCTGCTTGCGCTTGATATTGGCATAGGTATTGGTATATCTTATATCCGAAAATGCCGAGATGGGCACTTGCCGGATAGCTCCGCCTGACGCCATATCGCGATAAGTCATTTTCATATTCTTAATAGCATCAATACTATTGCGCTGGTCATCCTGCGCCCGAACGGTTATCTCATAGTTATCTTCCTTGGTATTCCTGAAGTCTGCAGCCTTCATTCCGTAAACTGCTGTTACCAGGTTTTGTGTTACGGTGGTACTGTTTACACCTTCACGGTTAGCACGCTCTTTGTCAATATCAAAAACAATTTCCGGCTTATTGCTTTCCACATCAGGCCGCAAATCCTCAATGCCTGCGATATTCTGCCGGGCGATCTGGTTTTTTAAACGGTCGGCGGTATGCACCAGCGTGTCCAGGTTATCTCCGCCTATTTCAATGCTGATAGCTTTTTGGGTAGGAGGCCCGGCTTGTTCCTGATTGACGGCAATTTGAACTCCGGGAAGACCCTGTACCGAGCTACGGATTCTTTTCAAAATGTCGCGTGTGCTTTTGCCATGCCTTTTACCAAATTCAACAAAGGCTACAGTTATTTTCCCTTTATTGTAGTAAGTACCTTGATCCTCGTCCTGAGGGTCGGTTACGCTAACACTTACGTTTGATATGATGGAAGATATAACATCTTTGTCCGGTTTTGTTACGTTAATCACCTGGTCTTCCAGTTTTTTTGTCACCTCATTGGTATAATCCTGATCGGTACCTACTGGTAAGGTAATATAAACGTATGCAAAATTCGGATCTCCAGCAGGGAAGAATTCAACCTTTGGCGGGAAGATCCCCATAAACACTATGGTTATCAAAAAAAGTACAATAGTACTAAACAGGATTATTACTGGCCATTTAACCGCCCTTTCAAGAACTCTCGCATACCATGATTGAAATTTCGGCCATGCATTTTTCTGAAAACTGTCAACCACCCTTAATAATACGAAATGATTTAACAGGTATAAAAATGCGACAAAGACCACGAGGTTGCCAATTCCTTTGTTCATCAAATACCCGAGAAAAGCGGCAACGGCAAAAAATAAAAGTGTCCGAAAAACCTTCTTATCAAACCGGGGATGATCATGCTCGCCTGCTTGATGCGGTTTCATAAAATCAACTGCGAAAACCGGGTTTATTATATAAGCAACTACCAACGACGCCAACAATGTAATGATGAGCGTTATCGGTAAAAAGAACATAAAGTGCCCGATAATACTATTCCAGAATGCTAATGGCACAAAGGGAGCCAATGTTGTCATCGTACCTGAAAAAACCGGCATGAATACCTCACCTGCCGCCATTTTAGCTGCTTTTTTAATCGGGATCCGCCCATTAGCAAATATCCTGTGCGTATTCTCAATCACCACAATAGCATCATCAACCACAATACCCAGGGCGAGCAGGAAGGAGAACAATACGATCATGTTTAATGTAAAGCCTATGGCCGGCATCACCAAAAACGCGATAAAGCACGATAATGGCACTGATAAGGCGACAAAAATGGCATTGCTTACCCCCATAAAAAACATCAGGATAACGGTTACCAAAATAAACCCGATAACAATGGTATTGATCAAATCGTGAATAGTTGAACGTGTTTTTTCGGATTGATCGCCGGTAACAGTAATAGTTAAGCCTTTTGGAAAAACTGTTTTTTCCTTCAGGGCTATCATTGCATTTATTTTATCCGAAGCTTCGATCAGGTTTTCTCCTGAGCGTTTTGTTACTACCAGTGTAATTACATTTTTTCCATACAAACGGGCATAACTTTCCTGGTCTTTGAAGCCGTCTTTTATCTCAGCTATGTCCTTAAGGTAAACAGCCTTTCCCGAAGGATTACGGATCACCATAGCGGCAACCTGGTCGGCGTTTTTAAAATCCTGCTTTATGTCAATCACCCGCTGTACACCATCGATCTTAACCGCGCCAACGGATGAAATAATGTTCTCTTTACCAATAGCATCCTGTATATCATAAAAGCTTACTTGTGCTGCTGCCATTTTATTCATATCCACGTTAACCTGGATATTTGGCGTAAGCGCGCCTACTTCCTTAACTTCCGAAATCTCTTTGTACGATTCAATCTCGTCCTTCATGTTATCGGCATATTCCTTCAACTTTTTCAGGTCATAATCGCCTGACACGTTTACATAAAGGATAGGAATATCCGCAACGTCTATATCAGAAATAGTTGATTGCTTTAAGTTAACATCGCCTTGGGGAAGATCAGGAGTTGCTTTGTCAACAGCATCCTTAACGTCTTGCTTGGCATCCCTGATAACAATGTTTGCATTAAACTCTGCAGTAATCACCGACACATTCTGTTGAGTGTTCGACGTTACCTTTTTCAGGCCCTTTAACGATTTTAACTGCTTTTCAATTTGCCTTGTTACCAGCGTTTCAATATTTTGCGGCGATTGCCCCTGGTAGACGGTTGTGATGTAAACTTTTGGCGTGGTTATATCCGGAAAGTTTTCTTTTGGCAAGGTATTATAGCTTACCAAACCTAAAACAGCTATAAAAAATACAAGGAAATATACCGCTGTTTTATTATCGATTGCCCAGCTTGAGGGTTTGAATTCTTTTTCAAGATCTTTCATAACAGATCAATTTAATGTGTGATTAATTACCGGACTGAGAAACTTTTATTTTATCGCCATCTTCAATATCGCTTGCACCCCGGATAACAACCTCATCGCCAGCTGTTATCCCCGATAATATTTCAGATTCGCCACCATATGTTGATCCAACTTTAACATTTACGCGTTTTGCTGTTCCGTTTTTGTTAACGAAAAGATAATCGCCTGCTTCTGAATGCTGAATAGCATTGATAGGAACTATCAGGGCATTTGGTTTTGAATAATTCGCTATCTTGATAACTGCCGTCATGTTTGGGCGCAGCGATTTGCTTGATGGCAGTTTTATTTCGACACCAAAACTCCGCGAAGCGGGATCAATAACTTTAGCAGCAAAGGTTACCTTCGCCATTAATGAATCGTTTGCGTCAGGCACAACAACTTGTACATTGTCTCCCTGTTTAATATTCGCGGCGTACGATTCAGGTACATCTGCCTTAATTTTCAGGTTATCGGCATTCACTATTCTAATACCGTTAGCGCCTGGTTGTATAACTTGGCCCAACTTAAGGTCCATCTGATCAATGGTGCCCATAATAGGCGATGTTATACGATACATAGCAGACTGCTGCCGTAATATGGCAACCTGCTTTTCTGAGTTCTGTAGCGCGGTTTGGGCCTGCAAATACTGAACTTCCGTACCGATCTTCTGATCCCAAAGATTTTTCTGTCTGTCATATAATGTCTTATTTAAGCTCACTTGGGTTTGAGCCTGGGCTATCTGCTGATTGAATACGCTATTGTCCAGTTGCACCAAAACCTGACCCTTGTCAACATGATCTCCTGCCTTTACATTCAAAGCAGTTATAACCCCAGGAGATTGAGAATATGCCATCACATTATCAAGTGCATCAATATGCCCCTGAAGGGCAACATAATTTGTAAACTTTTGAGCTTTAACATCAAATACCGTTACATCGGTTGATTTCACCGAATCTTTTGTACCGATCTCAGCTTCCAATTTTGTTATCTTAATGTTGATATCCGCTGATTGCTTCTTTAGGTCGGCCAGTTCTGCCGCTTTATCCTTAGGCTTGTTACAAGCTGCCAGTACCAGGATTGCCGAAATGTATAGTAGTTTTTTCATGTCTTATTTATATTTATCGTCTAAGGTTCAATTTATTTAATACGTCCGTATGCTTTATCAAGGTCAACTTTGCTTACCAGGGCATCGTATAGCCCCTGGATGTAAGAATTATCGGCTTGCTGAACATCTGTCTCCGCCTGGGTAACTTCAATGCTCGAACCTACCCCCTGCTCATATTTTATTTTGGCTACCCGAAGCACTTCTTCAGCCAGTGCCATATTCTTTTTTTGATCGTTCAATGATTGTAATCCATTTATAAAAGAGGTGCGTGCCATGCTCACCTGTAGATTTATAGTGTTTTTCATATCATACATATCATTTTGTGATTTAATCAAATTTACCCGGGATTGCTTATATTGATTGAGATGCTGCCAGCCTGTAAAAATAGGCATGCTTAAAGACAATCCGATGTAGCTTAACGGATAATTAGGGCTGTAAAGATCCCCAAAACTGTTATTCTGATAGGTGGCGGAAAAGGTGCCATTTGCCGTTAATTTTGGTAAAAATTGCCCTTTTTTAAGTTTCAAATCATATTGCTGCAACTTATTTTGCGTTTCGAGTAAGCCATATTCAATACGATCACGATAAACAGTGGTGTCACTAACGGCTTCGGCAACACTTGCATCGATATGAACGTCTTCCAATTTATCTTTCAGCGTCAATTGTTTTTCAATTGGCATACCCATCTGGAACTTCAATAATTCATAATTCAATGCCAATAGCCTAACGGTGTTTTCCCTTGTTGTTATCAACGAATTATATTGAACTGTAAGGCGGTCCACATCAATTTTTTCAACAAAACCCTGTTTGTTTCGGGCGCTTGTTTCATCCAATTGCTGTTTAAGTTCATTAATATTCGCTTCAAGTAATTTCAATTGTTCAACGCTAACCAGTACCTGATAATACGCCTTGGTGACATTTACACTTGCCTCAATTTTTGTGCGTGTGTAGCTGCGTTCATAAAGTTGTTTATAAGTTTTCCGGCCCTGTAAACCAACTAAATAACTTGGGTCAAAAATAATTTGAGTAAAATTTAGTCCGACATTTGAATTGTACTTTTGGTATAAACTCACCTTTTGCGACGATGGCGTATATGGTGGCTCTCCGGGTATCACCTGATTGGTAGCAGAATTTTTTACGTTCTGGGAATTTAAAATCTGGTATATAGGTGCGCTTATAAAATCCGGGAAAAGAACCTCAGGTGATTTTAGATAATCCTGAAAAGCGGCAGAACCATTAATTTGCGGATACCCCTGCCCTATAATTTCCTTTACATGATACCCCGCGCTTTCAACGTCAAGATTTGCATTTTTTACATCATGCTGGTGTTCGTAGGCATAATTTATACAGTCGGCGACAGTGAAGTTATATTTTTGGCTATCAGGCGGCGCCTGCTGCGCGAAACCGTTTAGGGTAACGGCGCATATTAGGGACATTATTAATATTATATGCTTCATATTTATTAGTGTGTTGTTCATATTACAATTTAAGCAAGCTGATTTGGACATCCTCAACAAAATAAGCTTTGTTGTGTGACAACCCTATGTCAGCAGTTTATTCTTCAACTATATTTTTGTACTGATTTAATAACTTATAACCTTTTAGGGTACAAATACCATAGTTAAAATGTTCATGGAATTGTTGCTGTACTTTCCATGTATTAAATTCAGCTATTGGGAATACAGTTGTGTTAAATCCTAATTCAACCTGATTTACCCGCATCCTTGCTATTATTTTGACATCGATCTCGGGCCTTATATAACCCTGTTTAACTCCTTTTGACAAAAGTTCTTCTAAAGTGTGAACCAGCACTTCCGATTTAAAGTTTTGAAACTCCTTCCACGCATCCGGATGGTATTTTTGCAAATCATGAATAACAATCGGGTTGATCCTTGAAAATATATCTTCTGAACATTTCATCATGTTGATCATTTCTTCGATGACATTTGCCGATTTGCTGATGATCTCACTCACCTGGTCTTCATCCTCCTGCAGCTTTTTCCTTGTTAATGCCATCACCAGCTCGTTTTTATCTTTAAAAAACTGGTAAATGGTTTTTTTTGACATGCCCAAATGCCTGGCTATGTCATCCATTGTCACGCTCCTGATCCCTGCCGTTAAAAACAGTTCCTCGCCGCCCTGTATTATTCTTTCTGTTTGACTCATTGACTTACGTGGTCAAAACTATGGAAACATTTTTAGATTACAAAGTTTCCATCGGAAATTACCTTTGACTGACAATCGTGATAAGAAGAAGCAGTGTTAAGTGGCAGAAGCAGTATTGAAACCACTAAACGCTGACCCCGGTTATTTAATGAACAAATTTATTACTAACAAAAGGCAGATACAGGTGGAGATAACGACAACATAACGGGTACTTTGCGCCATAAAACTTTTAAGTGCCCACAAATAATCAAAGCTGCTGCCACTGGAAACTGCTACTTAATATTATTACCTTTGCAAAAAATTCAATACTATATGACGCTTACTCCTCTTTCAGCAATTTCACCGGTTGATGGCCGCTATCGTAATACAACAGCCCCGCTGGCTGCCTATTTTTCGGAATATGCGCTGATCAAATACCGGGTGTTTGTTGAAATTGAATATTTCATCGCCTTATGTGAACATCCACTGCCCCAATTACAAACATTTGATAAAAATGTAGCAGAAAAGTTACGCGATATCTACAGAAATTTTAATGAGGCTGATGCTGAAAGTATAAAACTAATAGAAAAAACAACCAATCACGATGTTAAGGCAGTTGAGTATTTTATAAAAAAGGAATTTGACAAACTTGGACTTGAATCTTACAAAGAATTTATCCATTTTGGCTTAACCTCACAGGATATCAACAATACAGCTATACCTTATACATTTAAACTTGCTTTAAATGATACCTATTATCCTGCCATAAATGAATTAGTCGACATCCTGAAAAGTTATGCCGCTGATTGGGACCAGGTATCTATGCTGGCACATACCCACGGGCAACCGGCTTCGCCGAGCCGCCTGGGAAAAGAGATCCAGGTATTTGTTGAACGACTGGAGGGCCAGCTAAAACTTTTAAAACCGATACCTTATTCAGCAAAATTCGGAGGGGCTACGGGTAATTTTAACGCACACCATATCGGCTATTCAGGCATTGACTGGAAGGCCTTTGGCAACCATTTTGTAAATGATATTTTAGGACTGAACAGGTCACAATTTACAACACAGATTGAGCATTATGATAATTTTGCCGCGCAATGCGATGCTTTAAAAAGGATCAACAATATCCTGATAGACCTTGACCGGGATATGTGGGCCTATATTTCAATGAACTATTTTAAACAAAAAATAAAAGAGGGAGAAATAGGTTCGTCGGCCATGCCGCACAAAGTAAACCCGATTGATTTTGAAAACTCAGAAGGTAATTTAGGCATTGCTAATGCTTTGTTTGAGCATTTTTCGGCTAAACTCCCAATTTCAAGGTTACAGCGAGACCTTACTGATTCAACCGTGCTGAGAAATATTGGTGTACCAATTGCACATACATTAATAGCGATAAAATCAACCATTAAAGGTTTAAATAAGCTATTGCTGAATACTGTTGCTATAAATGCCGACCTGGAAGCCAACTGGGCGGTAGTAGCTGAGGCTATACAAACCATATTACGCCGTGAAGGTTATCCGAACCCTTACGAAGCATTAAAGGAACTTACACGTACTAATACACAGGTTAACGCAGAAACAATTGCTGTTTTTGTTGACAGTTTGAGCGTTGATGATACAATTAAAGAGGAAATTAAAAAGATAACCCCTTCGAATTATACGGGGATTTGATGTGCAGGGATTCGATGTGCAGATTACAGATGTGCGGATGTGCAGATTAAGAAAAATTAAAACCATTTGCACATCCGCACATTTGCACATCCGCACGTCCGCACATCCGCACATCTGAAATCAGCACATCCGCACATTATCATAAACAGGTCATAACAATTCAATAGCGATACATAAATCAAAAAGCTGCTTAACTTTGTGGAGCTTTATAAAAAAGAAAATAAGATGAACATCAACGTATATACAGAATCTACTCCTAACCCGGCAACAATGAAGTTCATTGTGAACAAATTGCTGATCAATGGCAGCGCCGACTTTGCAACAAAAGAAAGCGCCGAAAAATCACCTTTTGCAAAAGAGTTATTCAAGTTTTCGTTTGTCAACGGGGTTTTCTTCGCCAGTAATTTTGTGACAGTTACCAAGTTTGAAGATGATAATTGGGAAGATCTGCTGCCAATACTTAAAGAGTTTGTAAAAGGAGCGGTTGAATCAGAATTAAAGGTACATGACGAGGAACCAGCGGAAGCCGGAGATTTTGAAGGAACAGATACCGAGGTAAAAATTCAACAGATCTTAAATGATTACGTACGCCCTGCTGTTGAACAGGATGGCGGTGCTATTACCTATAAATCGTTCGATGCTGGTATTGTGACTGTTGAGCTACGCGGTTCATGCAGCGGTTGCCCGTCATCTACAGTTACGTTAAAGGCAGGCATTGAGAATTTGCTAAAACGCATGGTTCCCGAAGTTACCGAAGTAGTATCTGAAGCATTGTAAGGATTTCACCGATTATTAAGAGTGATTTCACCGATTACTTACGGCATTGTATCTACCATCGGTGAAATCACAAAAAAATCGGTGTAATCGCCTTAATAAAATCGGTGAAATCCCCTTCTAAAAGTATTTTTGGATAGTTTGCAGCATTTCCCGGGTTATCTTCCCGTTGGTTGCCAATAATTCTCTGGTATTCAGCACTTCACCGCCCCCTTTAAAGTTCACTACGTCGCCCCCGGCCTGCCGCACTATAATAATTCCTGCTGCAACGTCCCATGGATTTAGGTTGTACTCATAAAAACCTTCAAACCTGCCGCATGCAGTATAAGCCAGGTCGACCGCGGCCGAGCCTAAACGACGCAAGCCATGGCAGCTTCTCATCAATTCAGTAAACAATTCAATATAAGCTGCCTGCTTTTCAAAATCGTAATAAGGGAAACCTGTAGCCAATAAGCTTTTATCAACGGTTGGGATATTGCTTACTTTAATTTGATTGCCGTTAAGATATGCAGGGGAGCCTTTCCAGGCATAAAAACATTCATCCAGGTTAATTTCATACACCACCCCGACAACCAACTCATCATATTCCTGTAAAGCGATGCTAACCGAATAAACAGGGAGGCCATGGATAAAGTTGGTGGTGCCATCAAGCGGGTCGATGATCCAGTTATATCTTTCGCCGGTTTTGTTTATTGTTTTTTCTTCGGTGATGAAGCCAGCGCCGGGCACGAGATCAGTTAATGCAGCAACAATTTGCTGTTCGGCTGTTTTATCAACATACGAAACAAGGTCATTCAAACCTTTGATCTCTATCTGGTCAGGACTGAACGTTTTTCTTTGCTCCCGGATAAAAGCCCCGGTTTCTTTTGCAATTTCAATTACGCTTTGGGTTATTTTCTCTAAGTCCATGATATATGAATAAAGGCTAATTTTCACGAATCTAAACGAATTACACAAATGTAATTTGACAGAATTAAATTGTTTCCAATGAACATCGACAAAATCTAAATTCGTGAAATTTGTGTTATTTCAATTCGTGAAATTCGTGCTGTATCAGTTATTGCTTTTCTACTTCTATCTGATGCCTTAATGACAAGCTGAACGAAAAAAACTTATGCACAAAATAACTCGCAAAAAACAAGCTCAGCGCCGCGGTGATCCTTGCAACCGGGGGATACATGTGCATATCCTGGATAAAGAACTTTAACACAGCGAGATTAGCGAAAAAACCAATTACAGCTACCGATACAAACCTGAAAAACTGTTTTGATGGAGAGGATCTTGATTCTGAAAATACAAAATACCGGGTTATTAAAAAATTAACCACCACGCCCATAAAAAACGATATTGCCAGCGAAAGTGTGGAGTTACGAACGGTAAAAAAAACAAGGTGATAGGTTTTTTGAACCAAAAAATTATGATAAAACAGGTAAAACGCTGAAATATCAACCAAAAACCCTATTCCTGCTGAAAAAACAAATCTTATAACCTGGTTATTCAATAGTTTATTACCCAGTGTTATATCAGTCATGTGTTGCTGCCGTCACTTTCTTATTTAATTGCGTAAAACATAAAACAGCGCCGCCGGCAACCATCAAAATCGAGATCAGTTCCGCTTGTGTAAAGCTGATGCCTGCAACGTGGTATTTGGTATTCACCCGTATCAGCTCTATTAAGAAACGCTCAAACCCGGCCAATATCATATAAATGCCAAAAAGCACGCCCGGAGCTTTTATCCTGTCGCGGATACTCCATAAAAAGAGGAATAATAAGATACAAATAACTGATTCGTAAAAAGAGGTTGGGAATACCGGGACAGCCAGTTCATGGCAATATTTCCCAACGCAGTTTGCTATACCGACGCCTTCATCGTTTACGTTATGAGGGAACTTAAAGGCCCACATCCAATCCGGCGCCCAGCTTAACCAATGCGGTTTTGGCGCAAGATTAGGGATACCCCAATCACCATCTCCAGACATCTGGCAGCCTATTCTCCCAACTCCATAAGCCAGCATCATCCCGGGTCCACCGATATCAAGCATATTCAAAGGTTTAATACCATGTTTGCCAGCAATGTATAACACAGCTGCGCCACCGCATATCAAGCCTCCATAAAATGTAAGCCCGCTAAAACCGATAAGCATCCCTACAGGATCTTTTAAAAATTCACCCCAGTTCTCAAGTGCGTTAAATATTTTTGCCCCGGCAAAACCGCCTACAGCTGCCCATAGCAGAATGGTGCCCAATAATTCATAAGGATGGACAGTTACTACCTGTTTTTTTGGTTCAGGCAGCCACTGCTTTTTATTTTCGGAGTAAGCCCAGTATGCAAAACCAATCGCCCCAATTATTCCTCCTATCCAATTGCCCCGCCACGATAAAATAAAATCCTGGGGGCTATTTAACAGGTCGTTGTAATGAAGTATAGAATCAAGAAATTTGAAACCCAGTAAAAAACCAAAAAAACCATTTCCTGCCAGCTCAGTTACTGAAGCCTTCGCACCAATGGTGATTGTTTTTTCGAAAGGGTGTATATAGCCTAATTTTTCTTTCCGTTTAAATTCCTGGCCAAAAGCCCAGTAACCGCCAATGAAGGCGATAGCAACAAAAAATCCGAAAGATTGAATGGGCAATGGAATATTGAGGCCGGTAAGGTATTGTATAAGTGACGAAATAGTTGGGAACATCTGTAATAATTTGGCGCAATATAGCGGTTAATGAGCTAATATTTCTTCACTCTCTGTAATTTCAACATCACCATCGGGTGAAATTTTTGTTAATAAAACTGTTTTTAGTTCATTTACCAGCACAGGGTCATACTTGGTTTTCACCTTTACATAGTTGCGGGTAAAGCCGTGCATAAACCCATCTTTTATATCACCTTCAAACAATACCTGTTCAGTCTTATTTATCTGGCCCTCATAAAATGCCCTTCGTTTTTTATCCGATAGTATGTGAAGCATTTTACTACGATCTGCCCTGGTTGAACCTGGCACAACCCCGCTCATTTCAGCTGCTAATGTATTTTCCCTTTCGGAATAGGTAAACACGTGCAGGTAAGAAATTTTCAGCTCATTCAAGAAATTATAAGTATCAACAAAATCTTCGCGTGTTTCACCCGGAAAACCTACGATCACATCAACGCCAATACAGCAATCGGGCATTACCTGTTTTATTTTAGTCACACGGTTGACGTATAGTTCACGCTTATACCTGCGGCGCATTAACCCCAGAATTTTATCGGAACCTGATTGCAATGGGATATGAAAATGCGGAACAAAACGTTTTGAGGATGCAACAAATTCAATGATTTCATCCGTGAGTAAATTGGGTTCAATCGACGAGATCCGGATCCTGTTGATTCCTTCCACTTCGTCCAGGGCTTTTACCAGATCAAAAAACTTATCCTGCCGCTGGCCATCCCTGATACCAAAATCACCCAGGTTAACGCCAGTTAATACGATCTCTTTTACACCGGAAGCGGCTATTTCTTTTGCCTGTTCAATCACATGCTCAATGGTATCGCTCCGGCTGTTTCCCCGCGCTAACGGAATCGTGCAAAAAGTACACGAATAATCACAGCCATCCTGAACTTTTAAAAAAGTGCGGGTACGGTCGCCAAATGAAAAACCGGGTACAAAATCCTTAGCTTCAGATACGGGTTGGTTATAGACTACTGCTTTAGGATTTTTGGTAAGATCAGTGATATAATCAACTAACTGAAATTTCTCAGCGGCACCCAAAACCATATCAACACCCGGTATTTCAGCAATTTCTTTTGGTTTTAGTTGCGCGTAGCAGCCAACAATGGTAACATAAGCGTTCGGGGAAATTTTCAACGCTTCCTTCACTACCTTTTTACATTTTTTATCGGCGTTATCTGTAACCGAGCAAGTGTTTATCACAAATACGTCGGGGGTATCAATAAAATCAACCGTACGATAACCGGCGTTGTTAAACATACGGCCAATAGAGGAAGTCTCCGAATAATTCAGTTTACAACCTAAAGTATAAAAAGCGACTTTCTTACTCATTTTAAAGGCGCAAAGGTAGTTATTTTAGAGATTAGTTGAATAGAGATTAGAGGTTAGTTTATTGATACAGGCATTTTAGCCCTTTATCTTTCATTAAATCAATTTCCACCAACCGATGATGCCAGAATACCTGCAGCTTCGAAAACTTGCTTAAAGCTGTTATAAAGCGGCACAGGACTTAATCGTATCACGTTTGGTTCACGCCAGTCGCCGATTACGCCATTGTCGGTTAAATAATTGAAAGTTGCTTTGGCATTTTGCTTACAAACTACCGAGAGCTGGCAGCCTCGCTCCTCCTTGTTTTTTGGTGTAATAATTGTAAACAGTTCATCGCCTTTACTTTCATTTATTTGGTTGATCAAAAACTCAAGGTAGCCTGTGAGTAATTCACTTTTTGCGCGTAAGGGCGCCATGCCGCCTGCCTGCTCAACAATATCAAGAGCGGCTTTATGCAAGGCCAGCAGCATAATAGGACTGGTGCTTACCTGCCAGCCGGCGGCGCCTTTGTCGGCCTCGAAAACGGGCGGCATCAAAAAACGTCTGTCTTCGCGGTGGCCCCACCAACCTTCAAAACGGTTTAATGTTTTATCATCAAAATGTTTTTCGTTTACAAAAATGCCACTGATACCGCCCGGTCCCGAATTCATGTATTTGTACGAACACCAGGCTGCGAAATCTACATCCCAGTCGTGTAATTTTAAGGGTACATTACCGGCAGCATGGGCCAGGTCGAATCCGGCATAAGCGCCGGCATGGTGCGCCGCTTTAGTCATAGCTTCGATATCAAAAAGCTGGCCGGTGTAATAATTAACACCACCAAAGAGCACCAATGCCAATTCATCAGCGTTGTCATTTATGGTCCGGAGAATATCTTCTGTCCTTAAAGTAAACTCGCCAACCCGGGGAAAAATCTCTATAATGGCTTCTTTGGGGTCATAGCCATGAAACCTTGCTTGACTGGCAATAGCGTATTGATCAGAGGGAAAAGCGCCGCCCTCCATTAAAATTTTAAATCTTTTATTAGTTGGTTTATAGAAACTTACCAATAACAAATGAAGATTTACTGTAAGTGAATTCATCACCGTTATTTCTTCATTTTTTGTGCCCAATATCCCGGCAAGGGTATGCGTTAGCTTTTTATGATAGCCCAGCCAGGGATCATCTCCATTAAAAAAACCTTCAATAGCCAAGTCCTTCCAATTGCTGAACTGGTCGTTAATATATTGTTGCGCGGTTACCGGCTGCAGGCCCAGCGAGTTCCCGCAAAGGTAAATGGCATCCTTGCCCCTGTGTTGCGGAACTAAAAATTTGGAACGGAAATCTTTTAAAGGATCACGGTCATCCAGCTGACCGGCGAATGCTAAAGTGTTTTGGTAAATCATTCTAAATTCAATTATTTAATGCTACTGAGGGATAATTTTCACTTTTAATCCTATAATTTTTTAATCCTGCGAATCATAGTTCAGACAAGAAAGCGTTTTTTATCCCCAAAAATGGCATCGTAGCAGGTTTATCGCAAATTAATTATTTATTCGGTTTGCTTACAAATGGGTTGCCTTTTACATAAAACCTGAACGGCAATAAAGCGTCATCGCCGGCATAAGAAACACCAATCCTTGGTACGGCAGCGATACTTTCAGGTTCAAAGGCTAAGCCCCTGTCTTCTATCCAGATCGTATCGCTCTGCATACTAAAAGCATTAATGTTACGTGTGATCCCCAATGCCTTTGCTACCGATCCCGGCCCCGAAGTAATATTAGGTTTTACCGTTAACATGTTACGCCTTGCCAGCATAACATCCAATCCTTCGGTGGGATTGATGGCCCTGATCAGGATGGCATGCGGCTGTCCTTCAACCGAAGTGACGATGTTAAACATTTCATGAATACCATAACAGAGGTACACGTAAGCTATCCCGCCCTGCATAAACATGGTTTTGGTACGTGGCGTCTGCCGGTTGCCGTAGGCATGCGAAGCCTTGTCAACAATACCATTATAAGCTTCTGTTTCAACAATATACCCACCTGTAGTTACACCATCAATACAGGTAAACAAATACTTACCAAGCAGGTCCCTGCTTATGGCTACAACATTGTCGCTACGGTAATAAGATTCCGTTAATTTCATTTTTTCAAGATTCGCTTCAATATTTTGTTGATTTCTTTAGCCTTGTCAAATATCATAATATGAGAGCCGCCCTTTACGATAATAGCGTCTTTCACTTTGTATGATAAAACCAAATCTTTATCGCCGGAAATTTGTGTGATATTGGCCGGGACGGTTTTGTTGTCCCATTTCAGCATGGCCGGTATTGCCCATTTTATAAACTTGGGGGAAGTATTTTTTAGCATATCATTAAAAAGCCAGGCATCCGCCGCATTCATCTTCCCAAAAATCAGTCTGATTAAAAACCCCATTGAGTTAAACACCTTTCCGGGAATTAATTTATAAACAGGAACGGCTCTGAAAAAATAGAAATGCCACGGCACTTCGTTCACGGTTTTAATACTCGAAATGAGGATCACTTTTTTTAAGGGAATTATTTTGGCTATTTCAACAGCGATCATTCCGCCCAATGAATTACCAATTACGATTGAATTTGGAGTGATATAATAATGGTTTATAAGCCTTTGTGCATAAATAGCTAAAGTATCAGTTTTACCCGGTTCTATCCAGTTAACACAAATTACTTCATGACCATTCAGATCGATATTATTGTAAACCCGGGTATCGGCCCCTAAACCCGGGATCAAATATATCCGGCTCATATAAAGTTTACCAGCTTAACAATTTGCTCAAGGTATTGGGCGTCTGTTTCATCAAACTGATCGAGCGCCTCGCTATCCACATCCAAAACCGCCGCCACCAACCCTTTGTTAAAAACAGGAATAACAATTTCGGACCTCGACAAGGAACTGCATGCAATGTGACCGGGGAAAGCATCCACATCCGGAACGATCAAAGTTTTCTCCTGCTCCCAGGCTACCCCGCATACTCCCTTGCCTTTCGCAATGCGCGTACAAGCTACAGGACCCTGGAACGGCCCCAATACCAACTCATCCCCCTTCACAAGGTAGAAACCAACCCAGAACCATTTAAACTGCTCCCTGAGAGCCGCACAGATATTGGCAAGATTGGCTACCAAATCCGGCTCGCCGGAAAGCAGCGCCGCGATCTGCGGTATTAATGATTGATATTGCTCTGTTTTATCGGTTGATGTAGTTAGTTTTAAATCTTCTGCCATGTTGTAAAGGTAAGAATGCTGTGTTGAAAGTAAATAAGGCAAATCTCATATTTAATCTTTTATTTAGTAGCACAAAAAACTTGTCATCCTGAGCGAAGCGAAGGATCTTCTCTAAGGGATATGTCACCGATATACCTGGCGTAGAAGACCCTTCGCTTCGCTCAGGGTGACAAATAAATAAAAATACTATCATGAGAATCATCGCCGAATTACCCCACCCTGATTTTAAAATATCCATCCTGAATATGAACCATAAATTTATTGTGAAGATAGAGCAGGGGAGCCTTGAGCAAACTTATAAAATTGCCGAAGCCGATTTACTCGACGGCGTAAACAGTGTTTTCGAATTGCTGGATGAGGATTTTTTAAAGACTGTTTTAGCCCGATTCCATGAAATGCGCAAGGATTTTAGAGAAAGCTATAACCGCTATAATTATTAACTCGTTGAATATGCTAAGTTATTGAAGATTAATAACTTATTTTCCACAAAACCATCAAACAAAATTATATTTGGCAATTTAATGCTAAATATGCGCTGTAGCCCTCTCCTATCTAAATGAATAGTTTTGAATTATTATATTAAATAATTGATTTGTAACTATTTATACATAACTACAAAATTATATTCTGTCGTTAAAAAGCGTCAAATAAATGGGATTTAAACAGGAATTAAGTCGCAAAACCAGAAACCCGAAGGCTTTTTACTGTTGCCGGGATTACAAATATCATCGTCGTTTTTGGGGGCTTTGTATTCCCTGAAAATCTTCTCGCCGATTTTGTAAGGGATTTCTTTCGAAAAGATCGGGCCTTTAAAAGCAAAGGTATGGGACTCCCCGTCTTCGCCGCAAACGTCAACATCATCGGGCAATGCCATGATGAGTTCCGGAGTGATCTCCTTCCCTACTATGCGTTCAAGCCGCTCTTGAGTGCAGGCGATCACGGTGCCAAAACCTAATTCAAAAAACTCGTTGATCAGCTCCTGGCTATCCCGTTTCCACAAAGGATAAATGCCGGTCATACCGATTTCAGCCAGGCGTTCGTCCCGGTATCTTTTCAGGTCCTCCAAAAATATATCACCAAAAATGGAATGGGTGATCCCCTCCTTTCTGAAATGCTCCATGTGTTTGCGCATGGTGTTATCGTAGGTTTCCATGTCGGGCATCTCAGGTAGCCGCACCTGATACAAAGGTATGCCGATGCTTTCAGCCTGCTGAATCAACAATTCCGTACGAACGCCATGCATGGAAATCCTGTCGGCTGCATCATTAATGGTAGTCACCAGGTACCTGATGTCAAGATCAGGGTTTTGCAGGCAATGGTACAATGCCAGGGAACTATCCTTGCCACCGCTCCAGTTGAAAATACATTTAATTGGGGCTGATTTCAAAATTCAATAATTCAAAACTCACTAATTCACTAATTCATTAATTCACTAACTAACAAAGGCACGCCGACTGTAGCCTTCTCTTCTATTTTTGTAAAATGCCCCTGCTCGCTTAAATAAGGAATTTTAGGATCAATAATATACTTCGTAACACTACGCGGCACATAATTTACCAGCCCCGCAGCGGGATAAACCGCCAAAGACGATCCCACCAAAATAAAAATGTCTGCCTCATGGCAAATTCTGGCGGCTGTTTCAATCATCGGTACGTCTTCGCCAAACCAAACTACGTGCGCGCGCAAGGGCGAACCTAATTCGCATACCTCATCCATCCCTAATTCCCAGCCCTCAATCGGGTAGGTAAGACTGGCGTTTTTACTGGATTGGGAACGCGTAATGATCCCATGAAGATGCACCACTTTTGTTGAGCCTCCCCTTTCGTGCAGGTCATCTATATTTTGCGTAATAATGGTAACATCATATTTTTCTTCGAGTTTGGCCAGCGCATAGTGGGCGGCATTGGGTTTTGCTTCCAATACATTTTTACGCCGCTGGTTATAAAATTCCTGCACAAGGGCCGGGTTTCTGCGCCAGGCTTCTGGCGTGGCCACGTCTTCAACATTATAGCCTTCCCACAGGCCATCACTGTCCCTGAAGGTTCTTAATCCGCTTTCAGCGCTAATGCCGGCACCCGTTAATACAACAATCTTCTTCATCTTTTTCATCAGCTACGCAAAAAATAGCTTGTTGGCTATCTTTTCCATTCTTATAACCTTCTCAACTTTATACTCCTGAAAAAGGCTTCATTTCCATGATCCTGTAGTAAAATATGGCCTTCTTTTGCTTCACCAAAGTTTTTCCAGATCACATATTTGCTAATGGCAACCAGGTCGCGGAACTCCTTTGAGCCTCTTTCATACTCCAGCACTTTAATACCGTTCAGGTAATGTTCAACGTGGTTATTGGGGTAAACGATAATCCGACCGGTATTCCATGCGCATACGGGCCTGATAAACCGTTCGGGTTTATTTGAAGGAATAAGGTCGTAAAGTGAAGCTAAAGTCCGGTCGCCGTTGCGACCAAGTTTAGCATCCGGGTGTAGTTTATCATCCAAAATCTGGTATTCCAAACCAATAGCCGAACCTTTTGTAACTTCGGATAAAGTCACAAAATATTTAACACCGCTGTTCGCTCCGGGTGTAATTTTAAATTCAAAGGAAAGATCGAACGCACTGTACAGGCTATCCGTAACAATGTCGCCACCACCCGATTCCTCTTTCCCTTCCGAAGCCAATACATGCATGGTGCCATCGGCATACAGCCAACCCTTTGCCGGAAATGTTTTCAATGTTGCACCACGCCACCCGTTAGATGTATGGCCGTCGTACAACAGCTTCCATCCGCTTGCTATTTCACGGTCCGAAAGGGTATTTGCGGTATAATTTAAGGTATAAACATCTTTTGGAAATGGTTTTGGTTTAAGATTTTTTGTCTGGATCCGCACATTTTTGAAATATACTTTTTTGCCGGCCAGCTCTGCCTTGTCACCTATTCCATGTACCTGTAAGCCTATAAAGCCCCTGTTATCAACGGTATCAATTACATCGGCAACCGCAATTCCGTTTATCCAGGTCCGCATTTCGTTGCCGATACATTCCATACGGATATGGTTGTAAACCCCCACGTTAAATGCGTCTTTAGCTTTCGCATTCAGGTCAACCGGGTATAACCAGTCCCTGCGGCCTTCATCATAAATACCGCCAGACCATTTACGCGCCGAGGGATCTATCTCAAACTGCCGACCGTAAACCTTGCCCTTACCGTTATTTGCAGTTGGATCGAAGTGACTGCGCGTCTGCACACCCGAATTGCTTAGCGGGCTTTCAATTTTTGTATCCATTTCGAGGATAAAATCGCCGTATTCCTTTTCTGTTACAAGGAAAGTGTTACCCGAATTAATAACAGTTGTACCAACGATAGCGCCGTCTTCTACTTTATAGTCGGCTGTACCCGCAAGGCGTTTCCAGCCTTTAAGGGTTTTACCATCGAAGAGGCTTGGTGTGCTTTGGGCGTGGGATGTTAGGGGAATAATGAAAACAGCAAGCAGGGTAATTGCAATCAAAGTTAGTTTATTCATAGCTGATTTATTTAGAAGTAAAATATTCTGAATTTATTTATTAATATGGAGCGTGTACTCCTTGTCATTGCGAGCGAAGCGCGGCAATCGCGAACTCTACATAACCGCAATGCATAGTTCGCGATTGCTTCGTGCCTCGCAATGACATAGTTTTTCAGGTGATTTACACCTTCACTTCCCAGCCTTTTTCATACTCCCTGTGCCAAAGCTGCATCGCCTCGGGATCATTTAAAATATGCCCGTTTGTGGTGTCAATATGTAAAACTCTGTCAACACGGTAGGAGATATTACCCAACTGTGGCAGCAAAGTTGATTTAAACCCTGTTTCAATCGGGCAGTTTAATTGTGTTATGCCGCGTACCGATTCGATAAAATTCCTCATGTGCGCGCCATCCAAAGCTTCGGTAGGGCTCACTTTGTTCGTGGCATCAACAACGGTGTCGTCTTTTACTTCCTTTACAATTTTATTTCCACCATCATATACGGTATAACCATTACCGCCCTGGTAAAATATGGTCCCTTTGTCGCCGTAAAATATAACACCACGACCAAGACCTTCGATATTATAACCATTGCAGCTCCGACCCTCCCATTCAGCTGCTGTATTATTCGGGAAATTGTAAAGGATATTTTGGGTATCCGGGGTCTGCCAGTCATCATTAAAATGGAAACGACCGCCGGTTGAAACCACTTTATTAGGAAAATCAACCCCAAGCCCCCAGCGGATCACATCCAGTTCGTGGGTGCCATTATTTAGGGCTTCGCCGGTTCCCCAGTTCCAGAACCAGTGCCAGTTATAATGGATCAGGTTATCCTGGTAAGGCTTGCGCGGCGCAGGGCCCTGCCATAACTCATAATCGAGGTTAGATGGCACCTGTACTTGCTTACCTATGCCAATACTTGCCCGGTGATTAGTGTACCAGCCTTTGGCATAATAAATACGACCAATAATACCATCATGTAACTCTTTTACCATTCCCTGCACATTGGAGAACGAACGGCGCTGGCTACCCATTTGTACCAGGCGGTTATATTTTTTCGCAGCCGCGACAGCCATTTCACCCTCATGCGGATTATGACTACAAGGCTTTTCTACATACACATGCTTGCCTGCCTGGCAGGCCATAATAGTTGCCGGCGCATGCCAGTGATCAGGGGCGGCTATAACAATAGCATCAACATCTTTTTTCTCCAGCAATTGGCGGATATCTGTTATACCCTCCGGTTTTTTACCTGTACGTTTATAAATATCGGCAACAGTACTTGCCACCACATTTGAGTCTACATCACAGATATACCCGATCTCTACGTTTGGTATATTGGCAAATGTTTGGGCAAGGTACAAGCCACGGCTATGCGTTCCCATCATGCCAATCACCACTTTTTCGTTTGGCGATCCTTTGAAAAACCCGGCTGCTTTACCTAAATGCGGCGCCAGCAGGAAACTGGTACTTGCCACTGACGCGGTTTGAATGAATTTTCGGCGGTTGATCATTTTTAATTGGTTTATAATTGAATCCGGATTTTATCGGCGGATTGGCTGTTATCGCAAGTTTAAACAAGCTTGGTTAAATTCGCAAAAATAACCTCCGCAAGCTTTGTAACAATTTTAGCCAATTTCAACTATCCAATCAAACTAACCGATTAATCATTTAATGCTGAGTAAACCAAAACCCGGAATTTATCAGATAATTCGCCATGCGGATAAGGAGATTCCTGTGCAAAAAACAAACAAACCAGGTGTTCTTTTGGATCGACCCAGTAAATTGTTCCAAAAAAGCCACCCCAGCCAAATGAGCCCTCGGTTTGTCCAAGCTTTGCCTGGCCTGCCTTTGTAGTTACCTCGAATCCAAGGCCAAATTTATCGGCAGTGCCAAATACTACTAAATCACCTATCTGGTTACTGGTCATAAGCTCAACTGTATGCCTCGCTAATAAACGATGTCCGTTGTATTCGCCGTTATTTAAAAGCATCTGCAAAAAAGTAGCATAATCTTTGGTGGTTGAGCTTAATCCGGCCCCACCGGCATAGTAAGTCCCCTTTACTTTTGGATAATCAACAGATACTCCATGGAAAGTATCAGCATTCCATTTTATTAAATGCTGTTGCTTATCAGGTGTGTAAACAGCCACGAGCCTTCCGTATTTTGATTCCGGCAGATAGAAATAAGTATCGTTCATACCCAGCGGTTCAAATATTCTTTCTTTAAAAAACTGGTCAAGGCTTTTGCCCGATACTTTTTCAACAAGGTAACCAAGTACATCAACCCCTAAGCTATAAGTAAAACGCTCGCCTGGCTGATGTACCAATGGCAAAGTCCCCAATTTATTGATCGCATCACCAAGTAATAATTTATCGCTCACAAAACCGGCATAGATCCCGGCTTTAGCATAAATAGCCTGCATATTCGGAGAACCAATCTGGGCATAGTCAACACCCGATGTGTGGGTAATCAGGTCCCTGATGGTAACTTCTCTTTTTGCGTTGATAGTGGTGTAGGAAGAGTCTTTGGGGTTAAATTCAGCCAGTACTTTTGGATGAGCGAAGGATGGGATATATTTTGAGATAGGATCGTCCAAAAGGAATTTCCCTTCTTCAAAAAGCATCATCACTGCAACGCTTGTAATTGCCTTGGTTTGCGAAGCGATACGAAAGATCTCATCCGTTTTCATCGGGATGTTATTTTCAGCATCGGCCATACCGAAAGCCTTGTCATAAACTACCTTTCCATCGCGTGCAATAAAAGCGTTGGCGCCTTTGATCCAACCTGAGTCGATATACTGCTGCACCAGTTTATCTATCCGCTGTAGCCTTTCCGGCGAAAATCGTTCGAGAATGGGATGACCCGGTTGCAGCGTATTGTTTTGAGCTGATGCACTGACGATAATGAGGCTAAACAGCAATGACAAAAATGAGGATCTCTTTTTCATGCGCTATAGTTTACTAGGTTATTGTATTTTATGAAACTTCCTCCCATTCACAAATCACTAATTCACTAATTCAATAATTAATTTACACTCCACCGAAGATCGAAAATCCCCCGTCCACACAGATCATTGATCCGGTAACAAAAGCAGAGGCATCACTTAATAACCAAACAAGTGCGCCGATCAGTTCATCCGGATGGCCAAAACGCTTGAATGGGGTGTTACGAATAACTTTTTCGCCCCTTTCGGTATAACCACCTTCCGGTAGGGTTAGCAGGTTGCGATTCTGTTCGGTCAGGAAAAAACCCGGAGCAAGCGCATTCATCCTGATGGCATCGCCATAACGGTTAGCCAATTCAACGGCAAACCACTGGTTATAGCAGTCAACAGCGGCTTTCCCCATATTATAGCCCAATACTTTTGTAATGGCCCGCTTTGAATTCATGGATGAGATGTTGACGATGCTTCCTTTGCCTGTTTTGGCAATCGCCTCGCCAAATACCTGGGTAGGATACAATGTACCCCATAAATTTAACTCCATTACCGTTTTCATCCCCTGCAGGTTCATGCTGAAAATATCCTCATCGGGCTGTAAAACACCCTGGGGCATATTACCGCCAGCGCCATTTACAAGGCCATCTATCCTGCCAAAGACATCGAGTAATTTATTTTTTGCAGCTGTCAGTTCGTCAACATTTAGGGCATCCGCTATTAAAGCAATAGCCTTGCCCCCATTGGTATTGATATGTTCGGCACGTTCTTCGGCAACGGCTTTGTTGCGGCCTAAAATGCCGACTGTCCCGCCGGCTTCAACGATACCGTTTACAAATGAATTTCCTAAAATACCGGTACCCCCGGTCACTACAATTACTTTTCCGCTTAATGAAAATTGATCTGTCATTTATGTTTTATATTATCTTAAATCAGTTATCGAAATTGGGTCCATATCGGTATAATCCATGTTCTCCCCTGCCATACCCCAAATAAAATTATAATTAGTTGTACCACTTCCGGAATGGATGCTCCATGGCGGAGAAACAACCGCTTCATAGTTATTCATCATAATATGTCTGGTTTCATCCCCTTCTCCCATGTAATGCACCACTTTTTGACCAACAGGCAAATCAAAATAGAAATAGGCTTCCATCCGGCGGTCGTGGGTATGGGCGGGCATGGTGTTCCATACACTTCCGGGATGCAAAATGGTTAATCCCATCACCAACTGGCAGCTTTTAATGCCGTCTGCATGGATATATTTATTTATAGTACGCAAATTAGCTGTAGCCGCGCTGCCTGCGTCAACTTTAGCCACTTTATCTATACTAATTAAAGTTGTTGGGTATGAGGCATGTGCAGGTGCCGAAAGGATATAAAACACAGCAGGGTTTTCGCTGCTTTTACTGGAAAAAGCTACTTTTTTAACCCCTTTGCCAATGTACAGACAATCAAATTTATGAAGTTCATACGTTTGCCCGTCAGCTTCTATGTAACCATCGCCTGCTACGTTAATAATCCCCATTTCGCGGCGTTCTAAAAAATATTCAGCGCGAAGGTTAGGGTAATTTTCTAAAAATAATTGTTGGGTTACCGGGTTTGCGACCCCAATGATCATGCGGTCATAGTGCGTATAAGCACAATTGATGGTATCTTTTTTTACAATGTTATCTATTAAAAACCGCTCCCGGATCAGTGCGGTATCGTATTTTTTAAAATCTTCTGGATGTACGCTATGTATTATTTTCAATTGAATTGGTTGGTTATGTGATCTGTTGATTGGGTAAATAGTTAGAGTACATCAAAGGTTTCAATTTATACTTATAATTGATTCAATCTAATCCAACCCAATAAAATCAATCCAAAGTTAATATTTAGGTTAGGAAAAAATAGTAAAATAGTTTTTACATTGGCTTGAAATTTATTCGTTCATGAAAAGTTTATTGTTTTTAAAAAAATTACTCTTGTTTATTATGTTAATAGATCTTACAAGCGCCGCTATAGCACAGGATACCACATCAAATAAATGGAATGAAAAAACCGCGGCAAAATGGCTCCGCAAAAATGAATGGAAAAACGGACTTGATTTAAAAGTTCATCCTTCACTAAACAAAATCAGCTTTGCTCAACAATATCATAAAAACAAAGCTGAATGGGACAAAACGTTCGCTTTTTTACGGGATAACGATCTGGCTGATTTAAAACCGGGCACTTATAAAATAGATGGTGATAATGTTTATGCAATTATTACCGAAGCACCATCAAAGGAATTTGATAAGTCCGCCTGGGAATCGCATCGTAAATATATCGACCTGCAATATGTAATTACCGGTAAAGAAAAAATCGGTTTGGTGCAAATTTCATCCGCCACTGTAACCAAGCCGTATGATGAAACAAAAGATTTCGCCAATTACAGCGCCGAAGGAGAATATTATATTGCGAAACCCGGCACATTTTTTCTTTTTTTTTCGGAGGATGTTCACCGTCCCAATATCAAGGTTAAAGGGTATGACGTGGTGAAAAAATTGGTGATCAAGATCAGATTGGCTGAATAAGTTAATTAGGTGAGTGGTTGATTAGGTTGGAGAATCTCCATTGCAAAAAAAACTTAATCAACCCAATATAACCCAATCAACCTCTCACCAAAACTCACACCTTCACTGTTTTCCATTTGCCTTTTCTGAAAAAATAATAGCTTAAAAGTGCTGTAACAAATGAGGAAATAAAAATGGCGATAAAAATAGCTTTCGGTTCTTTTATGTAATAAGTACTCAACACCCATGCAAGCGGGATTTGAAATAACCAAAACCCCAGCAAGTTAATAATGGTTGGCGTTGTAGTGTCCCCTGCCCCGTTAAAAGCATTCACCATTACCATTTCAATACCAAAAAACACATAGCCAAGGCTCATAATATGCAGCGCCTGCAGTGCAAAATGCCTCGCCTGCACGTCGCTATTCATAAAATTAACAACAGGTTCACCGAAAAGAAAGAAAAATAAGCTAACTGAAAGCATGAAAACCACTGTATAAACCGTTACCGTCCAAACACTTTTTTCGGCCCTGTCCGGCTTGCCTGCGCCAAGGTTTTGCCCGGTTAAGGTGGCGGCGGCATTGCTCATGCCCCAGGCGGGCAGCAGGAAAAATATCAACAGGCGTATGGCCACCTGGTAACCCGCCATTGCTGCCTCATGAAAACTTGCCACCAGCCTTGCTAAAAATATCCAGCTTGCCGAACTTACCAGGAACTGTAAGGTACCAGTACTGCCTATCTTTACTATTTGCCCCAATAAGTGCTTCTCAGGCCTTAACTGATACAGGTAAAAACTCAGCAGCCCTTTACGTATAAACAGGCGGTACAACTGGTACATAACCCCTATTCCCCTGCCTACCGTTGTAGCAATAGCTGCCCCTTTTAAACCTAATGCAGGGAATGGCCCTAATCCGTAGATCAGCACCGGGCAAAGTATAATATTACAGATATTACCTATCCACAAGCTGCGCATGGCAATACTGGCATCACCGGCGCCACGGAATATACCATTAATGAGAAACAGCAGCATGATCACCACGTTACCCCCAAACATAATCCGGGTGTAGTACACATTTTCCGCGATCATTTTATCACTCGCACCCATCAAATGTAAAATTGAATTTGCCGAAGTAAGCCCGACGATGGAAATAATGACAGATAGCACAAGCGCAAAAAGGATAGTTTGCATACCCGCATGTGCTGCTTCAGCGAAGTTTTTTTCACCAACCCGCCTTGCTACCAGGGCAGTTGCAGCCATACTTAAACCAATGGCAACGGAATAAACCAGGCTAAGCACCGATTCTGTAAGCCCGACGGTCGCCACGGCCGCGTTACCAAGTTTACCCACGAAGAAAATATCTACTACGGCAAAAACAGATTCCATCATCATTTCCATGATCATGGGGATAGCGAGCAGGAACACGGCCCTGCGGATACTGCCCGTTGTATAATCTTGCTCGCTTCCTGCTACTGCCTGGCGAAGTAATGTAAAAAAACGTTGAATTTTTGCCGTAGCCGGGAGTTCAGTCATACAATTTATACAGTGGCATCCTTACCAGCAGATGCTCTCAATTTTAATTTTTTGTGATAGAAAATGTATGAACAAGCCAGCAAAGCCAGGAATATGAACATCGGAGCCCAGTTGCTTGCCGGGAAGTTTGTAGCATACATTGAGTAAGTAGCGCCCATCAGGTCGAATGCCAGGCCTGCATATGCCCATTCTTTCAACTTTGGAAAACCAGGAGTCAGAATGGCTATAATCGCTAATATTTTGGCCACTGCCAAAAAATGAAATATGTAAGGTTGATAACCGAGTTTGGTCATCATTTCTGCACTCTGCGGATTTTCCATAAAACTACCAATGGCCGACCAAAGCATCAATGCAAGTATGAGGCCTGTAGAGATCCAGTAAATAATGTTGATTTTTTTCATTTTTTAAATGATTAAAGGTTATATAATTGGTTGATAATACAAAATAACGACACCTGAACCTAATCTCTTTACGTCTGTAAGCTTAAGTGGTTTTTTATACAAACCTCCTCTAAACTGAAGATTTCCGGCCCCTAAGATAACAGGATTTATAATAATTCTGTATTCATCAATTATGCCCATTTGTGTAAAAGCCGATACAATACTCCCACTGTCTAAATTACCATATATTTTCCGGGTTCATTCTTTTATTGTTGATTTTTATCATAATTCAACATCCACATAATTCCAAATTTATCGGTAAAGCAAGCAAAAAGCGAACCCCAAAAAGATGTTTTTAGCGGGTCTAAGATCTTCCCATCCGCCGAAAGCCTGGTGTAAAAATCATCGATTTCTTGTTCGCTGCTACAATTTAGAGAAAGGGAAATATTATTTCCTTTGATGAAACCATCGGGTCCGGTCATATCCGTTGCCATTAGCAACAACGGCCCTTTTGTCAACGAATAATGTAAAATATT
>Ga0364887_10093_pt1 | contig 63023 bp, 54 predicted proteins | sample ExccelJu500001D4_4_FD_206924 | JGI IMG/M metagenome (GOLD analysis project Ga0364887, IMG submission 206924) | Enriched cells from Trout Bog Lake Hypolimnion, Wisconsin, USA - BchlTB.July23.5000.01.D4 | ecosystem: Environmental > Aquatic > Freshwater > Lake > Hypolimnion/Profundal zone | place...
CAGGAACCCGCCGAAGCGACTTGGCAGATGGCTATATGCCTTTGCCTTGCGCCGCAGGAATCTCCGTCCTTTCTGCGCAAGCAGTCACCGTAAGGTGAAGGTCGGGGAGGATGTCAAAATTGCACATTATGCGAAAAGATTGCCCCGTCTTATAACCGGCCTCACTAGACGATCTGTGCTAATCAAAATATATCCAAATGGTTTGGGGCGCTTGTTATGTTGACACGTTTATTTGTTTTTCTATTGTGGACAATTCATTTTCTACCTTTCAGGGTTCTGGTGTGGATTGGCAATACGTTGGGGCTTATTCTTTACTGGGTAGCCTCTGAGCGGCGCCGGGTGGCTTCTATCAATCTACGTTTGTGTTTTCCGGATATGGATGCTAACGAGCTTAAAAAGCTGGTACGCAATCATTTTAAGATTTTTGGGCGCGGGTTGATTGAGCGTACCCTATTATGGTGGTCGAGCAAAGAGCGCATCTGTAGCCTGATTCGGGTTGAGGGCATAGAACATTTTGAAGCCATGAAAGGCAAGCCAACCGTTATTTTGACACCTCATTTTGTGGGGATGGATATTGGCGGTTCGTGGATTTCCCAACGGGCTGATTCGATCAGCGTCTATTCGCAGCAAAAAAATCGGTATTTGAGTGATCTGCTGTACAAGAAACGTGTTCGGTTTGGTAATCAGCTTATCTACTCACGTCAACAAGGACTCCGTCCCATCATTAAGGGATTACGCCAGGGAAAACCATTCTTCTACTTGCCCGATCAGGATCAGACCGTTAAAGATGGTGCTTTTATTCCTTTTTTCGGCGTACCGGCGGCGACCATTACCACCGTACCCCGTTTGGCTGCAATGACCCAAGCCTCAATCGTTCCTTGTGTGACTCGCTTGTTGCCCGGTGCGGCAGGGTACGTTCTGTCTTTCTATCCGGCCTGGCAAAATTATCCAACCGGAGATGACATTGCCGATACACGACGCATGAACGAGTTTATCGAACAACGCGTCCTGGAAATGCCGGAGCAATATTTCTGGTTGCACAAGCGTTTCAAAACTCGTCCGGAAGGCGAAACGAAATTTTACTGAACGTTAGCCCAAAATTGTAGGGGAGAACAGTTTGGCCAACTTGTTTGCTAATTCTTTCGACTCTATCGGTTTAGGGATAAATCCAGTCATGCCTGCATCTGCGCAGGCCGTTTGTTCGTCCAGCGTGACACCTGCACTCATTGCGATAATCGGAAGTGAAACAAATCGCGCATCCAGTCTGATCTGGCGGGTTGCTTCCAGTCCGTCCATGACAGGCATCTGAATATCCATTAACACGATGTCATACGACTTTTCCTGCAAATGTTTAACAGCTTCTTTACCGTTGTTAGCTATGTCGACGAGAAGGCCGAGTTTGCCAAGCATTTTGCTGGCGACAAGTTGATTAACACGATTATCTTCTGTAAGTAAAACCCTCTTGCCTCTTAGAATTTGAGCGATTTCGCGAAATTCTTGCGGAGCTCTGTCAGCTTCGCGTCGTTGGTGTTCACTGGACTTGGCGGTCGCAGGCGCAAATGAAATCTGAAAGTTGAATGAGCTTCCTATGCCAGGCTGACTGTTTACTTGTATCTTCCCGCCCATCAATTGAATCAGGTTTTTGCTAATTGTAAGTCCCAACCCCGTACCACCGAACCGGCGGCTGATTGAGTTGTCGGCCTGCACGAAAGGTTTGAACAATGTGTCAATTTGTTCTGCTGTCATGCCGATTCCATTATCGCTGACTTGAAAATTAAGTGTAATTCCTACAGGGCTGGACTTTACTTGCGTCACATCAAGAGTGATCGCTCCTTTTTCGGTAAATTTGAAAGCATTGCTCAAAAGATTTGTAAGTATCTGTCTCAATCTGAGCGGGTCCCCATACAGCAGTCGATGAATTCGATCTTCACAATTAATAGAGAATTTCAAATTTTGTCCCTGTGCGTTCAGGGTAAATATCCGGTTCAGTGTATCCAGCATTTCATCAAGATTGAATATCGTATTTTCAATGGTCAGTTGATGTGCATCAATTTTGGATAAATCGAGAATGTCGTTCAGAATGCCCATTAAAGATTTTGAGGATTCGTTAATTTGTTTCAGGTTGCCGGTTATTTCTTCGGTATCGGTGCTGTCCAATGCAAGTTCGGAAAGACCAATAATTGCATTCATTGGTGTCCTAATTTCGTGGGACATATTTGCCAGAAAATCGCTTTTTACACGGGCTGCCTGCTCAGCCGCTTCTTTAGCCTGAATTAATTCAATTTCTTTCTGCTTGCGCTCCGAAATGTCTCGAATGGTAGATTGAAGAATGGTTTTACCATTGAGCTCCAATGCATTGAGCAATACCTCGGCGTTGAATGTCTTTCCATTATCCAATCGTTTATGCACCCACTCGAATCTATGATTGCCATTTTCCAAAGCAGTGGTGATCATCTGGTTGGCCAGTAACATCGGATCTGGTCCGCCAGGTAGCACAGCCGGAAATAAATCAACGAGGTTTAGGGCACAAAATGATTCTTTGCTCGGGCAACCAAACAGATCCAGGGTTGCCTGGTTACAGTCAATAAAGTGACCGTGGTTGACTAATATGACTGCATCGCTGGTTGAATCATAAAGTGTTCGAAGTTTAGTTTCGGACTCATACAATTCATTCGCACGGCTGGTTGCGTCATTCTGCAGAATGATTTTTTCAATCGTACCCCGGCAGATTCGTTGCATGCTGACCAACACAAAGAAAATAAACAATGCAACGGAAAGTCCCATTGTGGAAGCAAGCTCGCCACCGGTGGCGAGCAAACGAATAGTGAATGGTAAAAGTGCAGTGAGTACAAAAGGGACCACACATGCGAAGTCAATTACATAGGCCATGGTCCCTCCTGCCGAGTAACCAGTCAACGCAAAAGCCAAAAACGCCTGATGAGATACGTCATTAACAGGAAAAAGAATGACTCCCGACAAGCCCCAGGCAGCTGCAATTGCAATCGCGCTTGCGCGGAATTTGTTTAGCCATTTTTCAGGATTTATTGTCGGGTCTGACCGACGAAAAGCTTGCAGAAGCACAACTCTTGCTGAATTCACCACTAACACCATGGAAAACCAGATAAAAATCAAAACATGCTCGATCACTCCCCACAAGGCATAGCAAAGAACGATTGAAAGTAAACAACTGCCGGCAATAGTAGCTGGAAGTCCTTCAAATAATTGGCGAACCTGCTCCGTTTTAATAAATGATTTGTCAGCTGGGTTTTTCATTCGTAAATGGCGGGATCAAGTCCAACGGTCTGATGCAAGTATAGAATTGTGCTTAGTATATTACCATCTGTTACCATTTAGAAACCGTGGTGCCAATTTGGATCATGTGCCAGCCAAGTTGGATTTATTAAACGTTAATCGTTTAAAGCCAACGGTCGCTTAAAAATGCAATATAAATTATTTGATAGATTCATTCGCTTGAGTTTGAGCTGACCTTTTTCTGAAGTCATTACTTCGTCAAGAACAATGCTTAATTGGAATTATTCTGAAGACATAAATATTTAAGCAATAGGAATGGGAGCTTCGGCACCCCTTTTGATTGGTTAGGTTCGGCAATCAGTTTGAACTGCTTAACGTGCACTGCTGATTTGAATTCGTTGCACACGGTCCTACCCAGCGAATTTGAGTGGCATTGGCGGGGGGCAATGGAGCAGACAAGATTTGAGGTTGTGCACGCGTTACTGCAGGGAAAGTCTTCAAAGTCGTCCAATTACTGGATGCACCGGTAAGGTACTGCAGAGAGTAGCTGCTGTTTGGGCGTAGCGCCCTTGTACTAATTTGATACTGATTCCCGTTGATTGTGAAACTGGGCGTGTCTCTAAAAGGCTGAGCAAGTGGCTCACCCACAAACAATCCCTGTCCAGGCATTTGAACGGCTTTCCAATAGGCTTCGATCAACGTTGCTCCCCGATAATATTGATCAATCAGTACAGAGGCTTGCGAAAATTTCTGTGGATAACTGCAAGGTTCGGCAACGGTGCCGTAACTGGCAGTCACGCCTGCATTTAACCAGCTGGTAATAGGCATTTGGCCGTTGCCACCAGGTAAATAGCCACCATAAGAAGTTAAACTATCGGCAATGGCACCGGGTCGATACGTATTTGTGGCAATGTTTGGCACACTTGCAAGGCCAGTAAAATAAAAAAGCACATTGGACTTTCCTGAGATGCTGTCGCTGGCTAAGCCTGACGAATTGTCGATATAGTTAAGTTGAATTCCGGTGTTTCCCGTCCACAGGGCTGGTAAACCCGGATAGTCTCCAGCACGAGTGCTGCGATTTTGATCGCTGGTATTCATTAGATATCCATCACCGGGTGGGTAGGTGGCATCTGCGCTCACCCCTGTATTAATCAGCGTTGCAGCAGCCACTGAGGATGCGCCCAACATCATGGATGGGCGCATCTGAAAGTCTTGCCAGGGGGCAGCAGACTCAGAGTTAAAATAGGGTGTGGTTGCAGTAAGTGCTGCGCCACAACCAGTTACTGAACTATAAGTCTCACAATATTTTGGGTCGAAGCCAAAAGCCATTGCGCTGGTAATGCTCATCAAACAACTTCCCGCCACCCGCGATGGAGCAGTCCAGGTTAAAAGCGTTGCTTGAATGTTGCTTGGAAGCTGGGCATCTATCACGGCCTTCAGCGTAGTAAAGTTAGTGTCTGAGATCGTGTCAAAGCCCGTGGGCACATTCACTGTGATTATATTGGCGGCAGGAATGCCCCGGGCTGTTTGATAATAATTGGCGACGGCAACTGAATTGGGATCATTAGCTGATACGATGATCGCGAGATTACTTGAATTAATCGAGTGGTTTGGTAGACTCAATATGGGGATGCTTGTACAAGTCACGGTTATGTTGTTTACATTGGCGCCGGTTGTCCCGCTACTGTTGGATAGGGTGCAGGTCTGTCCTGAAGGCTGGGTAAAGATGCTTACATTGTAGGTGCTGCGGTTGGCAACAGGCGTGACAAACGTGAAGGTGCCATTAGCTGTAATTGAGAGTGTGTCGCTATTATTGTTCTGCAACACGACATTTCCAATCAGTCCGGAAACTATCCCTCCAATAGTATAGCTGTTGGTTGAACTGCTATTCCCGCCTCCGCCACCGCCGCCACAAGCGGGTAAAATGGTAAGCAGAAAATATAGCGCAATAAGTTTTATTGTTTTGTCTAAAAGCATCCGGTCATTCTTGCCGTCTATAGATATGAATACCAGCCTGAAGGGAAAAGTTAGACAGAAATATTGATTAATCCAGTTTTCTTACTTCAAAGAGGAAGTGATTATGGATTTTATACTATCAAATTGAACTTAACTATTGGATAGCGCACACAAAACGCAATTGACTTCATTTTATTTGGATCAAGCACCAGTATCAAGCATTGCCAATGAATCAAACAAGCAGTGCCATCTCTTTGGGAATTAATAGGGAGCTGGTGTCACGCAACCTTCTGGTCATGAATTGCAATAAAACGAGGAGTAGCTTGTTTGCAAGACGTGGCATTTTTACAAGAATTGCGTTAAGTGCCGTGCGGTCAAGTACGGCAAAATCTGTTGGGGTCATACTATCGCAACTGGCGGAACGCGGGCTACCATCAATCAGAGTCATTTCGCCTAATGACATGCCAGGCATCGCCACAGATAAATGACGTCCCTCTCCTGCTTCGTTCTGTTTGAAAACCGTTACCTTGCCCGTCAGGATGAGCAGCATGAAATCACCTTCGTCGCCTTCCTTTAACAGTCTGTAACCTGTGGGAGAGGCATAACATGTCATGTAGCGACAGAGTGCTTCTATTTCATCCTTGGAGAAATCTTCAAAAAGCTTTACGTGTTCAATTTCCAGAATTTCATCCAGATACAATGATGCACTCCCCAATTTTTGCAAGTTGGGGTAGTGGTTATTTGAATGAGATGTGGTCGGCAAATTCATCAATTTTTTGTACGTATTAATCTATAGTTATAGACGGGTAAGTTGTTTTTTTGAAGGAAACTTAACCCTTTGCGCCTTAATAGCTGCACCTGACCGGTCCTGTAAATACTTTTGGATCAAAAAACAGGAAAGCTCTAAAATAAAACTTTTACAGCATCCTCCCTTCGCGACTTTTTATTACTCGCTCAATTTATTGGAGTGAACTTTGCACACATAATGTATTAATAATAGCATTGTATAGACTTTGATAACAATAGCCCGTTCGGACTATTGGTGGTAAGTCATCTCGGGAGTCCGTGGAATTTGGTCAACGTATTTAATAATTAGTTTTCTTTATTCGCCCAACTAGTAAGCATTTTGATCTTTAAAGATGACGAGGATCGTTTTTAGAACGATATGAGTATCCAGCCTCAGTGACCAGTTGCGCAGATAGTCCAGATCAAAGTCGATTCGATCCTTCATTTTTTCCAGAGTATCGGTTTCACCGCGCAACCCGTTGACCTGAGCCCAACCTGTGATGCCCGGCTTAACTTTATGCCTGATCATGTAGCCCTTGATCTGCTTTCGGTAAAGTTCGTTGTGCGCCACAGCATGCGGTCTTGGTCCCACCACGCTCATTCTGCCCTGCAACACATTAAAGAATTGCGGTAATTCATCAAGGGATGACTTACGCAAAAATGCGCCTAAAGGGGTAATCCGCTTATCCTGTTTCTGTGCCTGGAGAATTTGATTGCCATCCTCGGTTACCGTCATAGAGCGGAATTTGTAGACCAAAATTTCTTTGCCATCCAAGCCATAGCGGCGTTGCTTGAAGATGATCGGGCCGGGTGAGGTGACTTTAACTGCCACGGCGATGATCAGGAGCAAGGGAGAGATCAGGGTAATGATGATCAGGCTGAAAAAGATATCGCTGAAGCGTTTGAGAAACCCGTTAAAACCTTGAAAGGGAGTTTCGCAGACGGCCACCACAGGAATGCCATCAATTTGCCCCATGTGTCCCTGAATTAGATCGGTCATGAAGGTGTCCGGCACAAAATAAATGGACGCCGTTGTATCTTTCAGTTCATCGAGAATATTCAGGATTCTCGGCTGGTTTGCCATCGGCAGGGACAGATAGATGGTGCTGATGTCATTGAATTGTACGTATTGGGGGAGCATATTGAGGGATCCCAGCATGGGAAATCTTTCATCATGAACCTGTCGGCTGGGATCTCTATCTTCAAAAAAGCCAACGATATCGGTCGAGATGAATTTATTTTGCCAAATGCTATTCGCCAGTAATAAACCTTGCTCATTCATCCCAGCTATGACAGCCCGTTTTCTGGGTCCCTGCAACAGGATGAGCGAGGGGGAGGCAGCCCGCAATAGCCGGCTGGCAATAATCAGGCTGACCGGAGTAGCCCACAGCCAAGCGACAATTGCGTTAACAGAAAAGAATTTAAGAAATTGTGCGGAATAAGCAAAAAACAATAACAGAAATGCAATAGTCAACCAGGTTACAAAAGTATTTCTGACCAGCCGCCATAAAGAAAGGTTCAAGTTAGACCGGCCCGGGAAAGTAATGGTGAAAAGAACTAACGAAAGGATTAAGTAGGATGGATTCAGCCTGCCTTCGTCAAGTATGCCAACCACGCATGCGCATGAGACTGTGACAATAGGTTCGACCAGAGCCTCAATGCTTTGCACCAGATTATCTCGGGATACGGTAATTCCTTTTACTCGGTGGAAAGGGAGAGGTGCTTTTGTATCCATAGGGCTTAACAGCGTACGACTTGAATAAGGGGGTAATTATATTATAAAGAAGTCACTTGCCCTCGAATCTTTGCCACAGCCTGACTTCGGTTGACAACGTCAAGTTTCTTGAAAATGCGTTGCAAATGGTTCTTGACAGTAAATGAGCTGATATCAAGGATGAGCCCAATTTCAACATTAGTTTTTCCGGAACAAACCCAACCCATGATCTGAACCTCACGCTCACTAAGTTTCATGACATCTTGAATATTTGCTACAGATTCATTAATTCTAGCCTCTCCTGGTTGTGACTCGGGTGCTTGATCCGGGAAGTATTCAATTTGTCGCAATGTGGCATCAATATAGGGTAATAGTTGATGAAAAATCTTCCTGCTGTTGGGCGGTATATCTGCTTTTGAGCTGAGCAGTACATAAAATGAATCACTCCCTCCACGAACATCCTTAATGGCATGGAGCAGGGCCGAATTCATATTCTGCAAGTTATTTTTGAGTTGTCCATCCTGAATATCGCGACAACGAATTACACTTCTATCGCTTAAAAGTTGGGAGGGAGTCCGGTCTCTCGATATCCAATAGGTATAGAGCCGCTTCAGGAATAAAGTCATATCCTTTTCTGGCATGATGTTTGTGCGGGCTCCCAGGATGGGGGAGATGATATCGTAGTAAATAATACCCAATGAGAAGTCGCCCCATGCTGAGATCATCAGTTCATGAGGTAGAAATTCCTGCAGAGCTCCTTGTGCCCAAGCTAAAAAGTCGCTATGTGTCTTAATCTCAATGGACTCGGAGATCAAGTCACCAAAACTGCGGGATTGTGTCAGGCTGACTTCTGTACGGGTATTCATCAGAACTTGCTGTTCAAGTGAAAATACTGATTAAATTTCGAACGGAATTCTCAACTTATTTGTAAGCTTTGGCAATTGATATTATCAGCTTCTTATATTTCATCACTACGCTGATTGTATCTTTTATTTGTATATGATTGTACGAAGTATCACCTTATATTGACTATAAAATCGGCAGCGAGTATTGGAATATTTAAAATTAATAAAAGCATTTATCATGCCTGAAATTAATGTAGCATTTTAAACGTAACACTTAAAAACCCAAAATGCACCAAGATGAACTTGTCATCGCACCATGGGCAGATTAACAGGCAGGATCAAATTACGCTTTTGCCATAACTTGTTTAAGGTATTCCCCCGTTACACTTTCCGGGTTGTTTGCAATGTCTTTCGGTGATCCTTGAGCAATGATGCGTCCGCCGCCTTCGCCCCCTTCCGGACCCAAATCAATGATCCAGTCGGAAGTCTTGATGACATCGAGATTATGCTCAATCACCACCACGGTGTTGCCCTGATCTCGGAGTTTGTGAATGACTTTGAGTAATAGCGCGATGTCGTGAAAGTGGAGGCCTGTGGTCGGTTCGTCAAGAATGTACAAAGTGCGTCCCGTGTCACGCTTGGAAAGCTCCAGTGAGAGTTTGACACGTTGCGCCTCGCCTCCGGACAGCGTAGTGGCACTTTGTCCCAGCGTAATATAGCCCAGTCCCACGTCAAGCAGTGTTTGTAATTTTCGTGCAATGACCGGTACCGGCGCAAAAAAAACATTTGCCTGTTCGACGGTCATTTCAAGAACCTGATAAATATTCTTGCCTTTGTAATGCACCTCCAGTGTTTCGCGGTTATAGCGCATGCTGTGGCATACGTCGCATGGCACATACAGGTCGGGAAGAAAGTGCATTTCCACTTTGATTACGCCATCGCCCTGACAGGATTCGCAGCGTCCGCCTTTCACGTTGAATGAAAACCGTCCGGGACCATAACCGCGCTCACGCGATTGTGGCACCGCAGCAAACAGCTCGCGGATAGGGGTGAAGAGACCGGTGTAAGTCGCGGGATTGGAGCGAGGTGTTCGACCAATAGGAGACTGGTCAACTGCGATGACCTTGTCGAAAAACTCCAGGCCGTGAATTTCAGAATAGGCGGCGGGTTCGGCATTGCTGCCATATAGATGGCGAGCTACGGCAAGATACAACGTGTCATTGATAAGAGTTGATTTTCCGGAACCGGAAACGCCTGTTACGCATACCAGTAAACCGATCGGTAAATCCAGAGTAACTTGTTTCAGATTGTTGCCGCACGCCCCATTGATCTGCAGCATCCGTTCCGGATCAGGAACACGATATTTGTTGGGTGAAGGAATGCTGCGCCGTCCGGCCAAATAGTCGCCAGTCAGTGAATCCGGGTTGGCACATATTTCTGCAGGTGTGCCTTCCGCGACCACTGTTCCCCCGTGTTCGCCTGCACCCGGCCCCATGTCGACCACGTAGTCGGCGCTCATGATGGCATCCTCGTCATGTTCGACCACAATCACGCTGTTACCCATGTCACGCAGCCGTTTAAGAGTGTCAAGCAGCCGGTCATTGTCACGCTGGTGCAATCCGATTGATGGTTCGTCCAGAACATACATCACGCCGGTGAGACCTGAACCTATCTGCGAGGCCAGGCGAATCCGTTGCGCTTCACCTCCGGATAATGTTTCTGCGGAACGTTCCAGTGATAAATATTCCAGTCCGACATTATTTAAAAAGGTGAGACGGCTGGCGATCTCTTGCACGATTTTGTCGGCGATAGCCTGCTTATGGCCGGTCAGTTTCACTTGCTGAAAGAAAGCCAGCGCTTGCCTCAAGGGCAGTGCGCTGAGTTCGTAAATGGTCTTGTCAGCGATTCTTACATGACGAGCCTCCAGGCGCAGGCGCGTTCCTTTGCATTCTGTGCAGACACAGGTGTTCAGATATTTTGCCAATTCCTCGCGCACAGTGGGCGATTCAGATTCCCGGTATCGGCGCTCCAGATTGTTGACGATGCCCTCGAAGGCATGTTCACGCGGAGCAAGCTTGCCTCGTTCGTTCATATAACGGAAGGAGATTTCTTCTTTGCCGCTACCATACAACAGTATCTGCTGGATGGTTTCCGGCAGACTCTCGAATGGCCGTTCAAGCTCGAAATCATAATGCTTCGCCAGGCTATCCAACATTTGGAAATAGAACTGGTTGCGCTTATCCCAACCTTTGATCGCACCGCCACTCAAGGAGAGTGAAGGGAAGGCTACAATTCTTTTTGGATCAAAGAAACTGATGTTACCCAGTCCATCACATTTTGGGCAAGCCCCCATCGGGTTATTGAAAGAAAACAGGCGCGGTTCAAGTTCAGGTAAAGAGTAGTTACAGATGGGGCAGGCGAATTTTGCGGAAAAAATATGCTCCGTGCCCGTGTCCATTTCTACAGCCAACGCACGTCCCTCGGCATGACGCAAAGCTGTTTCAAATGATTCGGCAAGCCGTTGTTTAGCGTCGGCAGAGACTTTCAACCGATCAACCACAATTTCGACAGTGTGTTTTTTGTTTTTGGTCAATGTGGGTAGCTTGTCCATCTCGTAAACCGTGCCATTTACGCGAAGTCTCACAAAACCTTGTGCCCGCAATTCGTCAAACAAATCCAATTGTTCGCCTTTGCGCTCGACAACCAAAGGCGAAAGTATCATTACTTTTGTGTCTTCAGGAAGTTGTAGCACATGATCTACCATCTGCCCCACACTTTGCGCCTGTAAAACCAGATCATGCTGGGGGCAATATGGGTCTCCGGCACGTGCAAATAAAAGCCGAAGATAATCGTGTATTTCAGTAACCGTACCCACAGTTGAGCGAGGATTATGTGAGGTGGCCTTTTGTTCAATAGCGATAGCAGGTGACAAACCCTCGATCAAATCCACATCGGGTTTTTCCATCAGCTGTAAAAACTGACGTGCGTAAGCGGATAGCGATTCTACATAACGGCGCTGCCCTTCTGCATACAGAGTATCAAAGGCGAGAGAAGATTTACCCGAGCCCGATAAACCGGTGATGACCACCAACTGATTACGCGGCAAGTCCAGATTGATATTTTTCAGATTGTGCGTGCGTGCACCGCGAATGCGTATTTGTTCCATGCCAACGGTCTATAGTGAGAACGACCTGCCAATATACGCGATTTTTCATGCTTTCCCAAACAGAAATCTTAATCCGCCTGGAATTGTATTGGGCAATCCGGGCGAATTATGAAATTATGGGAAGGAATGTTTTTTCATGCAAACAATTCCTCCAATCCGTTGCTGAGTTCGGAGATCGACGGCATCTGCTCCAGCAATACCTGGGGGCTAAGACCCAGTCTTGAAATTATTTCTGATGGACAGTTAGATCGAATTTCATCCAATGACATGCCCTTCTCATTTGCCTGCGCGAACCAGGCGGCGAGATGGATAATGGCACCAACGGAATTGAACGGTTGCTGCTCAAGCGGGTTTGGGAAGGCAAGTATTGCATCTGAGAAGGCTTCCGGAAATTTCCAGCGCTGGGCAAGTTCAGCACCTACTTCGGCATAATCATAACCCAAAGCATTACGCTCTACGTCAATACGTTGCGTATCCAAAGGATCCACAGCCTTGTCCAGCAACAAGGCTTGCTCGGGGATTCCAACATGAATGACCAGTTGACCAATAGCATGCATTATTGCGGCAGTGAATACAAATTCCGAATCTTGGCGTGCTTGTTGTGCCAGCCATTTTGCAACCACAGAGGTATGCAAACTATGGCGCCAGAATTTTTTCAAATCAAGGCCTGTGGTCGATTTAAAGCCGTTTATTAAACCAATGCTGATTACCAGAGTGCGAACTGTAACGAAACCTAGCATCATTACAGCCTCTTTAACGGTGCTAACGTTACGGGAAACTTGATAATAAGCCGAATTCGCCAAACGAAGCAGTTTCGCACTTAACACCGGGTCAGCAGACAGTTTGCTGGCTAAGTTATCGCTAGAAGTGTTTTTATCGTGGAAACTGTTTATCAGGTCCTGAACTAATTTGGGTGCGGAAGGAAGAGCATTAGGCTGCTGAAACAGTGCTTTCATTTTTTTATCATGTTCCTCTGATCGTAGTCGCATAGTGATCATTAATGTTATGCTACTGGAGTAACTTCTCAAAATCTTCCAGCGGAACCGGTTTGCTAAATAGATAACCTTGAAAAGCCATGCATCCATTCTTTTTCAGGAAAGCCATCTGATCCTCAGTTTCAACGCCCTCGGCAATTACATTTAGGCCAAAATTATGAGCCATGTCGATGATCGTTTTGACCATCACCGCGTCACTGGAGTCCGTGATGATATCGCGCACAAAACTTCGGTCAATTTTGACTTGATCCACCGGCAACCGCTTCAAATAGGATAAAGATGAATAGCCAGTGCCAAAATCGTCCAGCGACAATGAAATACCCAGAGATTGTCTGAGTGAATTCATTTTGGCCACCACAGAATCCAAATCATCGAGCGCAATACTCTCGGTCAACTCCAGTTTTAAGCGTGATGGTTGAATTCCGTATTTCTGAATAAGGGTTGCAACCTGGTTAATAAAGTCAGCTTGTTTGAACTGCTGTGCACTAATGTTTACCGCAAGAATTAGATTTCGTGTTTTATCGCTACGACTCCACGTTCTAATTTGCTGACAGGCGGTGTCGAGCACCCATTGACCAATGTCCAGCATAAGATGACTCCCCTCGGCAAATGGGATAAAGTCTATTGGTCCCACTAAACCGCGCTGAGGATGATTCCATCGAATTAATGCTTCTGCACCAATAGGAAGATAATCCTGAGAAATCTGAATCTGGTAATACAATTCAAATTGCCGGTTAGGTATGGCTCGTAACAAATCAGACTCCAACTCGGAACGTTCCTCTACCGAAGCTTGCATTTGCGGATCAAAGAATCGTACAGCATTCCGCCCCGAATCCTTGGCCTGATACATCGCTATATCTGCACGTTTCAGCACATCATCTACCGACTCGTCATGACCGTTATACAGGTATACTCCAATGCTAGGCGAGCTAAGATATTCATTCTGCTTAAGCTGGTAGGGGGCTGAAAGAGCTGCGCGTATTTTTTCGGCAACACCGGCAATGATAAATGAAGCATCTTCTGATTCCTCACTTATGTTTTCAATTAGAATCACAAACTCATCTCCCCCTAAACGGGCTACGGTATCTTCATGCCGTACACTCGATTTGAGGCGATTGGCGACTTCGATTAACAGCATATCTCCATAATCATGTCCCAGAGTATCATTTAATACCTTGAATTTATCCATATCAAGAAACATCAGCGCACCGTAAAGTTGATTGCGCTTGCCGGAGACAAGGGAATGTCCCAGTCGTTCGGTAAATAGGCGGCGATTGGGCAGGTTGGTGAGTGGATCATAATTGGCTTGCCAAAAAATAATCTCTTCCCTTTTTTTCTGTTCGGTGATATCAGAAAACTGCGCCACATGGCGATATATACTTCCGTCAGAGCGGAGCAGAACATGAATCTGGACCCATTTTGGGTAAAGCTCCCCATTCTTTCGTTTGTCCCAAATTTCTCCTTCCCATCGACCCTTATTAACTATCGAATGCCACATTTTTCGATAGAATTCTTTATCATGTCGGCCGGATTGCCCAATCTTGGGGTTTTTGCCAACAACATCCTTCAAGGTATACCCGGTAACATGAGTGTATGCAGGATTGACATCTACAATAAGGTTGTTTTCATCCGTCACCACGATTGCATCAGAGTTTGTTAGGTAAATTGAAGTGGCCAGCTTCATTGATTTCTCAGAATTGGCTATTGATTCTGACATTTGGTTGAATTCAGAAGTCAGTTTTGATATCTCATCCTGACTTCCTGCATCTATTCTAATAGGGGAAAATTGCTCCATACTGCCCTTGAGTCGCATTGACTCCATGGTGGCTTGCAGCTTTTTTATGGGACTCATGAACCGTTGAAGAAGCCATTGGACTGAGAAGTACAGCATTATTTGCAGCGCCAGTTCGCCCAGCCAAAGAAAGGTCTTGCGATGCTCGATAGCGCTGAATTCTTCCGACATATCTAGGGTAATACTTGCCGCACCATTGACTGAGCCTGGTTTAACCTGATGACACTCCAGACAGTTTGTACCGCGAAAATTAGTACTTACGATGAATGGAACGACTACGCGTAGGGTAGGGGTGCTTTGACTTTCACCCAACAAGAATTGGGGAGACTTTGTTTCAATTGCACGAAGGTCCATGTTATCCCTGGCCTGCTCTTCAGGCAGGCCGATCCCAAACTGGTCTTGTACCTGTTTGGCACGAACGATGCGTAGCTCTTTTATATTTTCCGACGCGCCCATCTTGGCTATGAACAAACGGCGATTATCAGGGTTGGAAATCATGCCTGTTATCATGAGCATATTCATGCCATTGATTATCCCATCCGCAGAAACCGTGGCACGCCGTTCAGCGCCATTCAGAATGTCCTCCTTAATGCCCTTGACTATCCACAAGTGACCGAAGGACAGCATAACGGCTAACATTATTTGGATTAGAATGTTGAGCTTGGTTGCAATCCCAAGTGTTTTCCACCAATCCTTCATAATTTACACGCGTGTCTCGGCAATATAGGGAGGGAACAAGCCCAAAGAATTTTGGAGCAAACTTAAGATAGGTTTCAAGTTAGAATCAAGCAAGAACATTCACTTCACATCCCTAAGATCTGTCTTTAGTTTGAAATTGAGCGTGCAGATTGCTCGTAATTGACCTGCCGCTCGACATTATATTTGTACTGCCTGTGACAGAAAGTCAGATTTTAGACATTACTACTATTGCTGGAATTAGGCAATGTTTTCCTGATTTTGATTTATAGTTTATTGTATTAATGAGGGAGTTTAAGAATTAATAGCTTTTCTGGTGTGTATTTATTCTTTGAAGAAATTTGAATGCTAGGCGCAGCCAGTTGGTTAAACTTCCCAATGAAAACGGGGTAGATTTTCGAGTGCATGAACCAGCCCCTGATTCCATGCTTCAGACAGTTCCTTCGAGAACGGATCACTTTCGGTCATGATGATGTGTTGCCCGGTATCGAGGCTGTCTTTTTTGTAAATAAGTAACTCAATGGGGGGGCCAACTGTCAGGTTGCTACGCACGGTTGAGTTCATGGATACCAGCGCGCAGCGAGCAGCATGAGCCAACGGGCTGGATCGTTTGATCACTCGGTCAAGAATCGGTTTCCCATATTTCATTTCGCCGATTTGCAAGAACGGATGCTCGTTTGATTCATGGATGTAATTACCTTGCGGGTAAATTAGCAATGTCTCCGGACGGGCAATCCCGATTTGTCCGCCAAATATAAAAGTGGCTTCAAAGATCGTGCCTGACGTATCGCGGGTGGCTTGCTGTTTTTGCACGAACGCACTGACGCTTGAGACGTAGTCGGAGGCTGCCAGCATGGTGGGAACGTTGCGTAAATTCACCGGTGAATCGGTTTCGATATCTGACCATAATCGTTTTGCCACGGATTGGGTCGTGGCCAGATTGCCGGATGACAATAATACGAAAGTACGCTCACCCGGCCAAACGAAGGTATGCATCTTGGAATAACTTGAGATATTGTCAAATCCCGCATTGGTGCGGGAGTCGGAGCAAAAGATCAGTCCCTGATCGGTATTGATGGCAACGCAATAGGTCATGTTGGTAAGGTCAAAGTTATTTTGAGTTGAGAATTTCCGCCAGAGAAAATCTGCCTGATTTAGCCAAGCTAATGTTTTTTAGGGAATTCAATTTCAGTTTGCTGGCTTGATTGGGTTGGCTTAGAGCCATCATGGGTGGTATGGAAATAACGATGGGTTAAAGCATCATGTATTTCGGCAAGTTCAGATTGTATGCCATCCAGATAGTTGTGCAGGGCGTCAGTGCTGACGTCATCAGTTTGGCGATTCTCAATTTTGAGCCGCAATTGTGCAACTAGCTGCTGTAATTGCTGCGATTTTGGCATGAGTTTGAAACAAGATTCAATTTCGGTCAAACAATGCCTGACACTACGGGGAAATCGCATGTCGTCCAGCAGAAAATTGATGACTTCACTTCTGCGTACTTGCATTGAAATCATTCTGCGATACGTTTGGTAGGCCGACAAGGTATTTAATGTGCTCATCCAAATACGTTCCATTAGAGTTTCATGCAAAACAGTATCTTCCGGAAACTGAACTGCCAAATTCAAATCCAGAATGCGGGTGGTCATGTCAACACGCTCAATATTACGTCCCAGTTTGATGATTTGGAAAGCGATGTCCTGTGTCATGGTTCCCGCAACCAGGCCAATAATGGTATGGCGTTGATCAATGATGTTATTCAGCACCATATACCGGTCTCGCCGACTCCTGCAGGCAGTGGACGCATTTTCCTTTAGATACAGATACAGGCTATTGATACGTTCCCACATTTCGGCGGGGAGTACTTCACGCAATGTGCGTGTGTTTTCACGGGCGTACTGTACACATGACAAAATAGAACTTGGATTTCGACTATCCTCGATCAGAAAACGCATGATGGATTCTTCATTCGCTTCAGGATAATGTTTGTGGAACAGATTATCCAGACCTGCTACCACGATGAGGTTGGCCCAGCCGAATGAAGCGCCGAGAGGTAGATCGAGCAGGACATGAGTGGTGCTGTTGATCAGACGGGCGGTATTTTCAGCGCGTTCAAGATAACGGGCCATCCAATATAAGTTTTCTGCTGCACGGGCTAACATTACAGACTCTCCTCTTCGACGATCCAGGTGTCTTTACTGCCGCCGCCCTGCGATGAATTAACGACCAGAGAGCCTTTGCGCATGGCGACCCGAGTCAATCCGCCCGTGGTGGCGTAGAGTTTGTCTGATTGCAATACGAAGGGACGCAAGTCAAGATGGCGCGGAGCGAGTTTGCCGTCCACAAGAGTCGGAGCTGTAGACAGGTCAAGTGTGGGTTGCGCCATATAATTACGCGGATTGGCGCGGATCAATTCGGCAAATTGTTTGCGCTCTTCAGGCGTTGCACGCGGGCCGATGATCATGCCGTAGCCCCCTGATTCATTGGCCGGTTTCACAACCAGCTTATCCAGATTATTCAGCACATATTCGCGCTGGTCCTCATACATGCAAAGATAACTGGGCACATTGGCAAGGATGGGGTCCTGATCGAGATAATAGCGGATGATCTGCGGCACAAAAGCATATACGACTTTATCATCGGCAACGCCTGCACCGGGTGCATTGGCAATGCCCACTTTACCGTTGCGCCAGGCTCGCATCAATCCTTTTACTCCCAGCACGGATTCAGGATTAAACACCTCCGGGTCAATGAATGCATCATCAATGCGGCGGTAGATGACATCTACCCGTTCCAGCCCGTCTATGCTCTTCATGTATACCACGTCATCACTACCCACCACCAAGTCTGAACCTTCGACAAGATAGGCACCCATTTGCTGGGCGAGATAACTGTGTTCGAAGTAGGCAGAGTTATAGATTCCCGGTGTGAGCACAGCGATGACAGGCTGATCTCCCGGCCGGGGTGAAAGTGCGGCCAGTGTCCGGTAAAGCTGCGTCGGGTAATCGTCTATGGGGAGAATGTTGGTGGTGCGGAAGACTTCAGGGAAAATCCGCTTCATGATCTGGCGGTTTTCCAGCATGTAGGATACGCCGGAAGGTACGCGCAGATTGTCTTCCAGTACGTAGACCGTTCCATCGCGGTCACGTACCAGATCGGTTCCGCATATATGCGCCCAGACGCCAAAGCGAGGTGTGATGCCAACACATTGCGGGCGGAAATTACCCGATCCTTCCAATACTTCAGCCGGAAAAACTCCATCCTTGATAATACGTTGGTCGTTGTACAGATCGTTAATGAATAAATTAAGTGCGGTCAAGCGTTGTTTCAATCCGGCCTGAATTTTCTCCCACTCTTTGCGTCCCATCACTCTGGGGATGGGGTCGAATGGCCAAGCACGGTCAATGTTTCCGGATTCGCTGTAAATGGTAAAAGTAATCCCCATCGCCATAATGGTGGCATCCACGGCGTTTCGGCGCGCAGCGAGTTCACTTTCGTCGAGTGAATTGAGATAGTCAAACAAGGGACGGGAGGTCGGTCGGGGTTGAAGGTCACTATTTAGAAGTTCGTCATAAGCAGTGTTGACAGCATATTCAGATGAGGCGAGTTCCATGGCGGGCTTCTCAAAATTTTGATCAATGCTCTTATTGTACAATGGTAAAGAGAATTTTTTGTGATTTACCCAAGCCCTTTTTTAAATATAACGACAATGCTCAAACATGGTGCTTAATACTTGCGAAACTGCCCCACAACAGTGCCGAAAATTTCCAGATTTCCTTGAGGGCGGATAACGGGATAGGCGGGGTTAGCGGGGACGAGGATGAACTGCCCTTTTTCCTTGCCCAGCGTTTTTAGAGTGAATTCATTGTCCACGATAGCAATGACCATGTCGCCAACATTCGCAGACAGACGTTTATCTACAATCACCGTATCACCGGGCAAAATTCCTGCATCAATCATTGAATCCCCTTTGACATTGACCAATACGGTGCTGGAAGGGTGGTTAATCAAATATTCGTCGATGGCTAACGTGTCATAACTGGAATCTTCTACGGGGCTGGGAGCACCGGCTCGAACGCTGTCGAAAATGGCGCGCTCAAAGAATCGTTTACCGGGCTTCAGACGTTTCTCGGGTGTAGATTCAAGAAATCCCAGTAGTTTGAGTCTGGCGATCAGTGCTGCCACCGGCGATTTGGATCTGAAGCCCAGTAACGTCATGATGGTGGAATAGGGAGGCAATACGCTGTGGTCAGCGTAATAATCCTGAAGTTTGGCGAGATAGGCGGCATCGTTTTCCATAAGGTCGTAAGATATGGAACGAACGTTCTTTTGTCAAGATGCCTGATACTGTTTTTTAAACAATTGATAGTGACACTGTTCTTTGCCATTGAGCACCCGGCGAGTTAACAGTATAGTTCGGACCTATTGAAGGAGATGTCCATGGCATTGGAGAAACGGGAACACAAGCTGACGTTGTTTGAAGTCTTGAGCACGCTGGTAGAGGATGGTATGGTCTCCCAGGTGGATGCTGATGCGCTGATTACGGAGCGGCGTATCAATCGCATTGACTCTCACCCGCTGGTAGCCGTGGCCAACAAAAACTTCAGATCATTGCTGTCCCCTCACAAACTGTTGAATATTGAAGTGCTAACAGAGTGGTTGGCAGCTCATGTCGAGCTGGAATATTTCCATATTGATCCCCTGAAAATAGATTTTTCAGCGGTGACCGATATCATGTCAAATGATTATGCCACCCGATTTGGCATTCTGCCGGTGCATGTAACCAAGGAAGAAGTGGTAATTGCCACCGCCGAGCCTTATCTCCGCGATTGGGAGAAGGTGCTGTTGCACACTCTACGCAAGAAAATTCGCCGAGTGGTTGCAACGCCCGTGGATATCACCCGCTACTTGGTTGAATTCTATAATCTGGCTCGTTCCGTCAAGACTGCATCACAGAAAAATCGCAATGCCCCCTCTGGACAAGCCTCGTTCGAACAACTGGTGGATATGGGTAAATCCAACCGTCAGTTTGACGCAAACGACCAGCATATTGTTCATATCGTTGACTGGTTGTGGCAGTATGCTTTTGAACAGCGCGCTTCGGATATTCACATCGAGCCGCGACGGGACATGGGAATTGTTCGCTTCCGTATTGATGGCGTGTTGCATCAGGTTTACCAGATTCCAATGTCAGTAATGACTGCCATGACCAGCCGTATCAAGATTTTGGGGCGCATGGATGTGGTTGAAAAACGTCGCCCGCAGGATGGACGGATCAAAACGCGTACTGTCGAGGGACAGGAAGTCGAGCTGCGTTTATCTACCATGCCGACGGCTTTTGGCGAAAAATTAGTGATGCGGATCTTTGATCCGGAGGTGCTGGTTCGCGACTTTTCGGAACTTGGTTTTTCAACCGAAGACCGCACGCGTTGGGAGCAGATGACCAAACAGCCGAACGGCATTATTCTGGTGACCGGTCCGACCGGTTCGGGCAAAACGACCACGCTATATTCGACGCTTAAACATCTGGCGACGTCCGAAGTGAATGTCTGCACAATCGAAGACCCGATCGAAATGATTGAACCGGCATTCAACCAGATGCAGGTGCAGCACGGCATCAATCTTGAGTTTGTGGACGGGTTGCGTTCACTGATGCGGCAAGATCCGGACATTATCATGGTTGGAGAAATTCGCGATCTGGAAACCGCCGATATGGCGATTCAGGCTTCCCTCACCGGGCACCTTGTACTGTCCACCCTGCATACCAATGATGCTCCCTCGGCGATTACCCGTTTGCTGGATTTGGGGGTCGCTCCCTATATGATTAATGCCACCTTGCTTGGGGTGATGGGCCAACGTCTGGTTCGCACTTTATGCCGTCATTGCAAACAACCCGAGCCGCTTCAAGACTACGAAAGTGAACTTTGGGATAATCTGGTTTCTCCCTGGAAGGCCAATCGTCCAGCCCAGTTGCAGCACCAGACGGGCTGCCTTGAATGTCGTATGACCGGCTACTCGGGCCGAATCGGGCTTTATGAAATCCTGCTGATGTCCCCCGAACTACGCAAGCTTGTCACTCCCACAGCCGATGTCGCACGTATTCGTGAAGTAGCTTGCAATCAGGGAATGAAACCGTTACGCATCTCCGGTGCGGCGAAATTGGCGGCCGGCATAACAACGCTGGATGAAATCATTAAGGTGGCTCCGCCGGCCACTCAGCCTTAATATAATGATCCACTTGGAATTTTTGCACATCGGTGCCCGATGCAATGGGATATAATTTCCCGGCATCTCTTTGCTTGGTTGGTTAATGCTACGTTGTGGCTTAGCAGCTGAAGTAGCTAAATACAAGTGACTTAATGTACTGTCGAAAAATATTATAAGACGCAACTTTAGGAGGGGTAGCCATGCGAATGAACACACCGGTAACCAACGTTGAATATGTGTTGGGGAATGATATAACGATTGTTTCCAAAACAGATATGAAAGGCGTGATTACTTACGTGAATCATGATTTCATCGAAGCATCCGGCTATTCGGAGCAGGAACTGATCGGCCAACCTCATAATATGGTGCGTCATCCTGACATGCCTGCATGGGCATTCGCGGATTTATGGCAGACTATCAGTGACGGTCACCCTTGGCGGGGGATTGTTAAAAATCGCCGCAAGAACGGTGATCACTATTGGGTTCGCGCTACGGCGTCACCTATTTACGAGAACGGCCACATAACCGGTTATCTGTCGGTCAGGCGTAAACCCACCTCAAACGAAGTGTCATCCGCAGATTCGCTTTACCGTTCAGGTGTGATTCCAGGTGGAGGTATTTCAATCGGGCAGCGTTTTAAAAACTGGTCTTTGGGAATGAAGCTGCAACTGCTGATTCAGTCGTTAATCTTTGTATTGATGTGTACAGCCACTTATTTTATCGCCCAGTACGTCAAAGAGATGATGATAGAAGCGGTGCAACAACGCGCAGACGGTATTGCCAACGAAGTAATCGATAGTGCCAACATGCTGATGGAAACAGGGCAGATCAGCGAAATTGAGAACCGAAAACTGTTGATGAAGAAAATTGCCGCAACGGGCCATATTGTAGGATTGAAGCTCGTTCGTGCACCTCAAGTTGTCAAGCAATTTGGCGAAGGATTGCCTGAGGAGCATCTCCAGGAAGGGGTCGAAACAGAAGCCATTGCCAGTAAACAACCTCATTATGCAGTTGAGTATCGTGAAAAGGGGCCGATATTCCGGGCTGTAACCCCTTACGTCGTCAGCCATAGCTTTCATGGAACCGACTGCCTGAATTGTCATCAGGTCGAAGATGGCAGCGTTAACGGTGCATCAGACATCGAAATTGATATCAGCGGGGATATGTCGCGGTATAAAACCATGGTAATCACCCTGATTGCAGGGCAGCTTGTCCTGCAAATTATTCTCTTCATATTTATCAGAGATGTGGTCAGGCGGTTTGTAACCCGGCCGGTTGAAGCGACCCAAAAACATTTGCTTGATCTTTCTGCGGCAAAGATGTCAGAGAATATCGATATTTATGGTCGCGATGAAATGGGTGAAGTGCTGTGCTCGATTCAATCTGCCCAGATATTGCTGGGGTCAATGATCAGTGAGAGCCGCGAGCTTGCCGATGCCACCATGCGTATCAAGATTGCTCTGGATAATGTAAGTACCGGTGTGATGATTGCCGATACCAACCGCACTCTTATTTATGCGAATAAATCCGTGGTTCGCATGATCAAAGAGGCAGAACAGGATATTCGCAAGCACCTGCCATCCTTTACTGCGGATGCTCTGCTGGGTAGCAATATCGATCTGTTCCACAAAACGCCCTCTCATCAAGCGCAATTGTTGGGCACACTCAGCAGCACTCATTTAGCAAACTTGGAAATAGGTGGACGCCACTTCACCGTAGTAGCCAACCCGGTGATTAATAGCCAAGGCCAACGATTAGGGACCGTTGCAGAATGGACAGACCGCACCCAGGAAATATCGGTGGAACGGGAAGTTGAAGAAATTGTTCATGCAGCCAGTTTGGGTGATCTCTCGAAGCGAATTGATGAACAAGGTAAGGTGGGCTTTATCGCTGTACTTTGCACCGGCCTGAATAAACTGCTCCACACTACCCAGGAAGCACTTAGCACGACATCGGATGTACTGAACCATGTGGCTAATCGGGATTTGACTGAAACCATCAAGAGCGATTATCAAGGCATCTTTGGGCAACTCAAAGATGATGCCAATTCCACAGTGGAGCAACTCACCGACGTCATTGGCCGAATTAAGGAATCTGCGGAAACGATTAATACTGCTTCCAAGGAAATTGCCTCCGGTAATACCGATCTATCGCAGCGAACCGAGCAACAAGCCACCAGTCTTGAGCAAACTGCTGCCAGCATGGAAGAAATCACCTCGACGGTGAAACAGAATGCGGATAACGCCAAACAGGCCAACCAGTTGGCAGCGGGTGCTTCCGAAATCGCCGTCCGAGGTGGGGAAGTGGTCAGCAAAGTGGTGGCGACCATGTCATCGATCAGCGACAGTTCAAAGAAAATTGTGGACATCATCAGCGTGATTGACGGGATTGCCTTCCAGACCAATATTCTGGCGTTGAATGCGGCAGTGGAAGCTGCTCGGGCGGGCGAGCAGGGACGCGGCTTTGCCGTGGTGGCAAGCGAAGTTCGTAATCTGGCGCAGCGCTCTGCAGCGGCAGCCAAGGAAATTAAAACACTGATCAATGATTCGGTGGAAAAGGTTGCAGCAGGAACCGATCTGGCAGACAAGGCTGGCAAGACCATGGACGAAGTGGTCAACTCGGTTAAACGTGTCACCGACATCATGGCCGAAATCAGCGCGGCTTCAGTTGAGCAAAGCTCGGGCATCGAGCAAGTCAATCAGGCGATCACCCAGATGGATGATGTGACCCAACAGAATGCAGCTCTGGTGGAACAAGCGGCCGCTGCGGCGGAGTCGCTGGAAGAACAGGCAGAGCAACTATCCGAATTGATTCGTACCTTCAAACTGTCTGGAGAACGATCTGCTCCGGTAACGGCTCGTATCGGTGGGCAGCGCGCACTTTCGTCGTCGCCATCACGTGCAGCAAGCAAGCCTGCCATACAACGCACCTCTGCAACTGTATTGCCAAAATCGAGCAAGGCAGATGAAGATGAATGGAAGGAGTTTTGAGGGATATAAACAAACTAGCTTGAATTGCTCAAGACCAAAAATAAAGCTCCGCCTATTTTCTGGCGGAGCTTTATTTTGTTAAATCTTTACTAAATCGATTTGAGTGATTAGCCCGTCACGCGTTTCTTGAATTCATTGGTGCGAGTATCAATTTCGATTTTATCGCCAATTTCGATAAAGGCAGCAACCGGCAATTCAAATCCGGTGTTGATTTTGGCCGGTTTCATGACCTTACCGGAGGTGTCGCCACGAACGGCAGGTTCGGTGTAAACAACTTCACGCACAATCGTGTTAGGCAATTCGACCGAGATGGCTTTGTCGTTGTAGAACACAACTTCACAAGGCATCCCGTCTTCGATGTAGTTAAGCGCATCTCCCATGCTTTCGACTTCGATTTCGTATTGGTTGTAGTCAGCATCCATAAATACATACATTGGGTCGGCAAAGTAAGAGTAGGTGCATTCCTTGCGATCCAGAATAACCTGATCGAATTTGTCGTCAGCGCTATAAATTGCTTCGCTGGGAGCATCGGTGAGCAGGTTTTTGAACTTGAATTTGACGACCGAACCACTACGGCCCGAGCGGCTGTATTCGGCCTTTTGCACAACCAGAGGTGAATTGTTAACCATCACGACGTTGCCGGCGCGGAGTTCTTGAGCGATTTTCATATTGTTTGCCTGTCTGTACTAAAATTTTGAGAGTCGCGCATTCTATCAATACTGCTGAAAAAATCCAGCAGATTCAATGCGAGGTTATTGGTGGAAAGTGTTTTAGACCATGTAAGGGCATGCTTTTGCAAGATTGATTGATGCGTAAAATAATCATTCCAGGCAAGTCCCACATCTGTTGCATGGGGTTGAATTGGCTGCTGAATCTGATTCCATGTCCCCCACAGACTCTGCATTGCCTGTAGAGTATCAGCAGGTAAATCGGCACTGTACAGATTCATAAAAGCACGCAGTTTTTGCATATGCACGCCATCATTTTGCGGGTAGATGTGCCAGATAAATGGCTTGCCTGCCCATTGAGCTCGCACGCAGGAGTCTTCGCCACGCACAAAATTAAAGTCGCATACCCAAAGTAGTTCATCATAACGTTCCTGTTCCACGAAAGGTACTATGGAAACCTGCAAGTTACCCAGTGAGAAATGACGAGTTCCGGATTCTGATATTTGTTCAAAGTATTTTTCGATTTGTGGAAGAATCCGTCCTTCCGGTACCACACAGAGAACCGTTTGAGTACCGTGTGCCCAAGAGTCAAATAAATCGCACATCGAAGAATTCTCATAACTGAATAGTGATATCTTCAGCGTTTCTGGCGCAGGAGTTATCAAGCCAACAGATTGCCAAAATGCCTGCTGTTGAGCAAGATTGTTTTGAAAATCGTTTCGTCGCTTTAGCAGGTCGTGTTCAAGTAATAGCCCACCTGTTTTGGGAGTGAACCCGGGGAAGAAAAAATATTTCGTCAATGGCAGGTTTGGGTGGGGTGAAGGGAGTTTGTGGCAACCTTCAACCCAATCTTCTGCACTCAGGTATTCCAGATTAACCCAGACAGGTTCATGTTGCTTTCCGGCCATTGAAATTACATAACTTTCCGGTAATTTGCAGGCAAATGCTTCGATAACCAGAGCGGCTGGTTCAACATCAGGAAACGGTTCAGTCCAATGTATAACCTCCACGCCATCGCAGCGCTGCCGGTCAAGATGGACATTTACCTCCGGGCAGAGTTTGCTAAAACTCTTTAGATTGTCGACCCAAAGTCTTATCGCAATGCCATGGTCATGCGCGAGTTGTCGCGCCAGACGCCAGCACACGCCAATGTCACCGAAGTTATCCACCACAGCGCAGAAAAGGTCGCAATTTACAGGAGCTAAAAGATTACGCTTCATGCTTTATTACATTGGAATTGACGTAGTGCTTTAAGCAATGCCATTTTCTGAATGGACCATATTCATCGGTTGCACCCAGCAATCAAATTCTTCATCTGTGACATAGCCGATTGCTAATGCCGCCTGTTTCAAGGTGCTGCCTTCCCGTTGTGCTTTTTTCGCGATTTCGGCGGCACGGTCGTAACCAATATGGGGTGTCAGTGCCGTAACCAGCATCAATGAGCGTTCCATGAGTTCGGCAATGCGTGCAGAGTTGGCCTCAATACCCCGCACGCAGTGCTCTTCGAAACTTGCCATGCCATCAGCAAGAAGCCGAACGCTCTGGACGAAATTGTAAGCAATAAGCGGTTTGAACACGTTGAGTTCAAAATTACCCGAAGCCCCGCCAAAATTAATCGCGACATCATTACCGAACACCTGGCAACACAACATGGTTAGCGCCTCACATTGCGTAGGATTCACTTTTCCCGGCATAATTGAACTGCCTGGTTCATTTGCAGGGATACTGATTTCTCCCAGGCCGGAACGTGGCCCCGAGGCAAGCCAGCGCACGTCGTTGGCAATTTTCATGAGTGCTACTGCGAGCGTTTTGAGTGCTCCGTGCGCGGCCACCAATGCATCATGGGAGGCCAGTGCGGCAAATTTGTTCGTTGCACTTTTAAATGGCAGACCACTCGTTCGAGACAGCTCTGCTGCAACCCGGTCTCCGAAATCAGCATGAGTGTTGAGTCCTGTGCCCACTGCCGTTCCTCCAACTGCCAGTTCATATAGAGGTGTCAGTGCATGGGTGATGACTGTTTTGGCGAGATCGAGTTGGGCCACGTAAGCGGAAAATTCCTGACCCAGCGTCAGAGGTGTGGCATCCTGTAAATGAGTGCGCCCGATTTTTACAATATACCCGAAAGCTTCGGATTTATTTTTCAGTGTAGCGCGCAAATTGTCGAGTCGGGGTAAGAGGTGATCAACCAGACCCGTTACGGCAGCCAGATGCATGGCAGTCGGAAAAATATCGTTGGAGGATTGTCCAAGATTGACATCGTCATTGGGATGAACCAATCGACTTTCACCACGAGTGCCTCCCAGCAATTCCGAGGCACGGTTTGCGAGAACTTCATTCACATTCATGTTGCTTTGGGTGCCTGATCCGGTCTGCCAGACGGACAGGGGAAAGTCATCCCGATGGAGTCCGGACAAAACCTCTTGGGCCGCTTGAGCAATCGCATTGGCCTTGGCCGGGGCAAGCAAACCCAAGTCGGAATTAACGACAGCGCAGGCTCGCTTGACTTCAGCGAGTGCCAAGGTGATTTCCTCAGGCATCTGCTCGGATGAGATATGAAAATGCTTGAGAGAACGCTGGGTCTGGGCACCCCAAAGCCTCCCGGAGGGAACTTCGATCATACCGAAGGAATCGTGTTCGTTTCGGGTATCCATAATGTGCACCTGTAACATCAAAAAAGCACTGATTTATTCGACATCGCCATCAACATAGAACCATCTCTCATTTTCATGAACAAAGCGGCTTACTTCATGCAAGCGATGAGCGCGGCCATTCACCTTATATCGTGCCACGAACTCGACAAGCGCATGCTCTGTTTGATTCAATTCATGGCGTTTAATTTCCAGCCCGAGCCATTTTGTTGGAACTTCATTGACAAGATCTAATGCAATGGGGCGGGTGGATGGATGCCAGGTCGCCAGTAAATATTCTTCGCGAAGCAAAGTATAAGCAGTATAGCGCGAGCGCATCAGTTTCTCCGCAGTGGCGGCAATCTCACCCGTGTCCAAATAGCGGCCGCAACAATCGTTATATTGACTATTGCTTCCACAAGGACAAATTTTGATAGGCTTGTTCAAAGATAGATCTCAGGATAATTGTCAGGCCTGCCATAGTGGGACTTCTTGCATCAGAGCGATCTGCTCACGCAGTTCGAGTATGCGATCCTGCCAATAGCGTTGGGTGTTGAACCATGGGAATGCTTGTTTAAAGGCGGGATCATCACAACGTTGGGCTAACCACGCTGAATAATGAATCAGTCGCAGAGTGCGCAAGGCTTCGATCAAGTACAATTCGCGTTCATCAAAGTCACAAAAATCTTCGTATCCTGCCAGCACGTCGCCCATTTGCCGTACCATGTCGGTGCGTTCACCCGAGAGCAGCATCCACAAATCCTGAACAGCCGGCCCCATGCGGCTATCATCAAAGTCGACAAAGTGAGGACCATCGTCGGTCCAAAGTACGTTGCCTGCATGACAGTCTCCGTGCAGACGCAATGTTTCTACTTTGCCTGAGCGCTCGAAGCAGTTTCGCACACCTTCCAGTGCCTGATCTACCACGCTACAATAGGCTGGAAGCAAATCAGCGGGAATAAAATTATGCTCTAACAGATAATCTCGAGGTGATGAACCGAATGTGGCGATATTCAACTCGGGACGATGCTGAAACGGTTTGATTGCTCCGATAGCATGAATCCGACCCAGAAATCGTCCCATCCATTCCAGCGTTTCACGGTTCTCCAGTTCGGGGGCACGTCCACCATGTTTGGAGAAAACGGCAAACCGGAAATTTTCGAAGGAGTGTAACGTGCTTCCATTGACAATAAGGGCAGGTACAACCGGTATTTCCCGTTCGACTAATTCCTGCACAAAAGCGTGTTCTTCCAGTATGGCAGCATCTGTCCAGCGTTGGGGGCGATAAAATTTAGCCACCAGGGGTGGACCTTCTTCCATGCCGACTTGATACACGCGGTTCTCATAACTATTCAGCGCAAGCAGACGTCCATCACTCCGGAAGCCGACACTTTCCAGCGCATTCATGACGCAGTCTGGGGTAAGTGAAGAAAAAGAATGATCTGTTTTAGTGTCCATTAAAAAATCGTACCGCTTTTTTGCCTGCACATTAATCTGTTTTTTTGTCCGAATGCACGGTTCCGAGTCCCAACTGATTCCACCCTTCATGACCCAGTCGACGCATTGTCTCAATGTTATGATCGAAAATCTTGGTAGCATCGGGAAAGGCTGCTACGGCTTGTTCGATACTGGTTTCGCGTAACAAATGCAGGGTAGGGTAGGGCGAGCGGTTGGTATAGTTGGTTATATCATCCGGTTCGGTTTCTGCGAATTGATAGTTCGGGTGCATGCTGGCCACTTGCAATTCACCATCCAGATCCACCTCCACCAGCGCAGTATCCACTACCTCAAGAAAATCGTTGTAATCAAGAAAGTCATTTAATACATAGGGATGAATCAAAAGTGTCGTGTCAATTTTTGTGGCATCCGACTCTGCCAATATCTCATATTCGTTGAGCAGGTCTTGCAGCAACTCCTCGGTTGATCTTGCCTCGCTGACCACATAACGGATCAGATTCTTGGTATGCACGCCTTTGGCAAATGGGCACAGGTTGAGTCCGATCACAGCGCGTTCCAGCCATAATTGAGTGGATGCGATTATTTCCTCGTTTGAAAGTGAATGACTCATTTGTTTCTGCTTTCTATAATGATCCCAATGTTTAATTCGGGGATTTATTGAGTTTGTCGTAACTCCTGCATATGCTGTTGAATCTCATTCAATGTGTCGCGTGCGACTGTTTCAAGCGGACCGCCCAAGGCAACCGCGTGACGGGCAACCGCTAATGCCTCTTCATACTTACCCAGATCACTGAGCGTTTGTGCCAGGTTATTCAGCGCAGCCACCGAATCAGGGTGCGCCTGCGTTGCTGAACTAAAATAGTGTTCTGCCCTAGCCAGATCATGTTGGTTATAAGCATAATTTCCCGCAGCTATTTGAGCTGCAATATTATCCGGCCAGTGCTGAATCGCACTGACATACGCAGGCCACACATCACTTTCCGGGCTGCTATGCTCTAGAGCTGTAATGCTCAGAACATAAGCCTCTGGAGTGGCAGTGTGAGGCAAACGGCCGGGCGGGACCACTACCATTGCCCAATAGTCGCTGCGCGCCCAGGTTTTCTCAAATGTGAAAAACGGTAGTGTTTGCCGGAACTCGTTGCCGGATCGCAGTATCATCTGTTCGTTGCTCAAATCATAACCCACCACCACCGCGTAATGCCATACGGGATACCAGCTCAAGCCCAGGTTTTGTAGTACGACGACTGGATTTCCTGCAGCAACTTCACCCATGACATCCGTCAGCTTCGGAGCTAATAAATAAGCGATCATGCCGTGACGACGTGCCGCAGCTTGCATTTCGACCTGAAGGCTTCCCTGTTTTTCCGGCAGATACACAAAGTTGGTTAGCTGCTGTGGTTCAATATTAATACCGGCATTTTGCAATGCAATTGCCAACGCTGCCGGCCCGCACTGGTGTTCCTGTTGCTGATAAAAGGGAACCTGCGTCAGTTCAGCATGTGCCGGCAAATGGGCCGGCGGCGAACTGCGCAGTGTCTGAATTTGCTGCGTACTGCAAGCAGTGAGCATCAAAATAAAGAATCCCGCCAGCATGCGGGCAATGCACAAGATCATTGATTTTTAGTGATGTATTGCTCTGGTAAAGGGAAATACTTTGGTGAGTCCAAGGATGTCAGTAACCAGTAAAACCAGGAAGATGAATACCATCGTACCGATGATATCGCCGCCGGCAGGAAGACTGTCGAGTTTACCGGCAATACTGGTAATTTCGCTGTCTGTCATCGCATCGACCCTGTTTTTGACAGTCGTGGCATCCACTCCCCTTGCCTGTAGTTGCGCGCGTACATCTGCCCGCTCAAACAACGCGCGCACCCGTTCGCGATCATGCTCAACGGCCTGATCGGAGATCGCCTGCTCACTGCTGACCATGGTTGCCTGAGCCGACGGAAGCCAAATACTTGTGCTTAACATGGTGAGGATTACGACTTGACTGCTGAAACGCATTAGATATTTGTTCATTTTAGGCCTTTCATTAAGGGATCATAAGTACAACTCGTTTTAAATCCATAGCTACCCGATGGAGGGTACTACACAATCAACGGCCACGCCCACCAGAGCGGTGCAAAACGGGGGCTGCTCCTCGCCCGGCACCATGTCCGCTCGCTGAAGGTTTGCCAGCCGGCCCACTACGAGGTTGTCCGGTTCCTGTACGAGGTGCTGTCAGGGTTCGGTTCTGCCCTTGCCGCTGGCCTTGACCGCGTCCACCCCCTTGACCGCGATTCTGCCCATTCAGAATAGGTTCGGCTTTGATGCGTGGATCAGGTTCGAAACCCGGTATTTGCACCACTGGAATTTCTCGCTTGATAAGACGCTCTATATCCCTCAGCAACTTGTGTTCGTCAATGCACACAAGTGAACTTGCCTCGCCCTCGCTGCCAGCCCGTCCGGTACGTCCGATTCGGTGGACGTAATCCTCTGCCACATTGGGCAACTCATAGTTGACCACGTGTGGTAACTCACTGATGTCGATACCGCGTGCAGCGATGTCAGTTGCACACAGTACTTGCAGTTTGCCGGTCTTAAATTCAGCTAACGCACGGGTACGCGCTGCCTGGCTCTTGTTGCCGTGAATGGCCATTGCGGTGATGCCGTCCTTGTTCAAATGTTCAGCCAAATTGTTTGCGCCATGCTTGGTGCGTGTAAACACGAGCACCTGAAACCAGTTGTGTTCCTTGATTAATTGAGTCAGCAGCGCACGCTTGCGTTCACGATCGACCGGATAAATTTTCTGCGTGATCAGTTCGGCGGTAGCATTGCGGCGGGCCACTTCAATCAGTGCAGGATCGTTCAACAAACCATCAGCCAGAGCTTTGATCTCGTCAGAAAAAGTGGCAGAGAACAACAGGTTTTGCCGTTGCTTGGGTAGCAACGCAAGAATCTTTTTGATGTCGCGGATAAAGCCCATGTCCAGCATGCGGTCAGCTTCGTCCAGCACCAGAATTTCCACGTGCGACAGATCGACTGTCCTTTGTTGTACGTGATCAAGCAGACGTCCGGGAGTGGCAACCAGAATATCCACGCGGGTTTTCAGGCGCTGAATTTGCGGGTTGATATTGACCCCTCCGATCATGGTCATTGAATTCAGCTTAAGATATTTGCCGTAATCGCGCACGCTTTCTTCGACCTGTGCGGCCAGTTCGCGGGTAGGGATGAGTACCAGTACGCGAATCGGAGCCTTGCCGGTGGCGGGTTTCGAGGAAGTGGAAAGTAGTTGTAGTATGGGCAGGGTGAAACCGGCGGTTTTTCCAGTGCCGGTCTGTGCGCCGCCCATCAGGTCACGCCCGGAGAGCACGACAGGAATGGCCTGTGCCTGAATCGGTGTGGGTTCGGTGTAACCGCGCTCGGAAACGGCGCGGAGGATTTCTTCGGACAAGCCGAGATTTGCAAATGACATATAAACCTTTATGAATTACATCGGCCTGTCGCCATGTGGGGCGCCAGTCTTAGGCAGACGGAGGGGGAAACAAACCGGAATCGGTAGCGGGCAATCAAGACTGAAACGATTACCGCACGGCACATTGTAACAGAGTAAAGGCGAGGGTGCCTTGCTATTGAGTGTCTTTCAGATACTCGTCATGCGGTTAAGGTGGCTTTCAAAATCACTCGCTCCACCTGCACGCTTTCGTTGCCATCGCTCAGCCACACTTGTCCATCCTGAATAGTGCATTGCAACTGCATGGTGCGTTGCGCCAGTTTTGCAATGGCGCGGGTGCTTTCTACCGGTAGATTAATTACGGTGAGATTCTTGAGCCGCTCGAACTGGCCGCTATTCTGTGCAAACCACATGTCGGCAGTACGTCCACCATAGGTGTAAACAATGACCTGATTAGCGCGCCCGCACGCTTTGCGGATCAATTTTTCGTCGGGGAGTCCGACGTCGATCCACAACTCGATTGCGCCGGTCAAGTCTTTCAGCCACAAGTCCGCCTCATCATCGGCGGTCATGCCTTGGCCGAATTCCAGATATTCATGTGCATGCAGGGCGAAGGCAAACAAGCGCACCATCATTCGCTCATCCGTTTCTGAAGGATGGCGAGCCAGCGTCAGGGCGTGATCCTGATAGTAGTGACGCTCCATGTCCGCAATTTGCAGATTGACTTTGAAGATGGTTGCTTTGATCGCCATAAATTTCTTGAGTGATTACTCCGTTACACGCCCGCGCATGCTCTTTACTTGGCCGCGCCTGACCTTGCTTTCCAGCCGCTTCTTCTCAGAGCTGCGAGTGGGTTTGGTTGCCCGTCGAACGGTTGGCAGCACCGCAATGCTCTGCACCAATTCTTTCAAACGCCGCAATGCTTCGCCACGATTTTTGTCTTGACTGCGGAACTCCTGCGCTTTGATAATCACCACACCTTCTTTGGTGATGCGCTGATCGTTTACCTTGGCGAGCCGTTCTTTGAATTCATCTGGAAGCGAGGACGCTGCAATGTCAAAACGCAAATGGATTGCGCTGGAAACCTTGTTTACATTTTGCCCACCCGCACCTTGGGCGCGTATGGCGCTGATCTCGATCTCGTTGTCGGGAATGGTCACGTTGTGGGCAATGTACAACATCTAAATGATGGTAATGGTTACATCGCCCAGCGTCACTACCGACCCCGTGCGGATTTTGCAGGTTTTGCGCAACTCGACTTGTCCATCTACCGACACGACGCCTTCCGCGACCAGCGCTTTACCTGCGCCGCCACTGTCGCACACTCCGACCAGCTTGAGCAACTGGTTGAGTTCCACATATTCGCCTTCCACCTTGAATTCGAATTGTTGCATCACAACTTGACCGCATGTTCGCGCGTGGTATGAAAAACCACTTTCGGCCAGCGTTCCTGCGTGAGTTTCAAATTGACGCTGTTCGGTGCGAGGTAGGCCATGTTGCCTGCGGCGTCATAGGAGACGTTGTTGGATAACGCTTTCTCGAAGTCGGCCAGCATCTTCTTGTCGTCGCAGGTGACCCAGCGTGCGCTAGTGGTGCTGGTACCTTCGAACATTGCATCCACGCCATACTCGCCTTGAAGGCGACTGGCGACTACATCAAATTGCAACACGCCGACCGCGCCCAAAATCAAATCCCCGCCGTTGACCGGTTTGAATACCTGTACGGCACCTTCTTCGCCAAGCTGCTGCAAGCCCTTGTGCAATTGCTTGACCTTGATCGGATTGCGGATGCGCACTGAGCGGAAAAAATCCGGTGCAAAATAGGGGATGCCGGTGTACTGCAACACCTCTCCCTCGGAAAAGCTATCGCCGATTTGCATGTTGCCGTGGTTGGGCAAACCGATGATGTCGCCCGCATAAGCCTCTTCCACTTGTTCGCGGCTGGAGGCCATGAAAGTGACCACGTTGGACACGCGAATCTCGCGGTTGATACGCAGATGTTTGATCTTCATACCGCGCTCGAAATGGCCGGAACACACGCGCAGAAAGGCGATACGGTCGCGGTGATTGGCGTCCATATTGGCCTGTATTTTGAACACGAAACCGGAGAAGGCCTGCTCGACCGGTTGCACGGTACGCACCGTGGCGTCGCGCTCGATCGGTGCGGGTGCCCAATCCAGCAGCGCAGTGAGAATTTCGCGCACACCGAAGTTATTGATGGCAGAACCGAAGAATACCGGTGTCTGCTTGCCATCGAGGAAGCGTTGTAGATCGAACGGGTGTGATGCGCCGTTCACCAGCTCGACTTCCATTTTAAGTTGCTCGATCTCCAGCGGGAACATCTCGGCCAGACGGGGATTGTCGATGCCTTTGATGATCTCAAACTCTTTCGTATCACGCTCCTCACCCGCCTCAAACAGCATGATCTCGTCGCGAATCAAGTGATACACGCCGCGAAATGTTTTACCCATGCCGATAGGCCAAGTGACCGGAGCGCACTCAATGTTAAGCACCGATTCCACCTCGTCCAGCAAGTCCAGTGAATCGCGCACTTCGCGGTCCATCTTGTTCATGAACGTGATAATGGGCGTGTTGCGCATGCGGCACACATTGAGCAGTTTGATGGTTTGGGCTTCCACGCCTTTGGCCGCGTCAATGACCATCAGAGCGGAATCCACAGCGGTGAGCACGCGATAAGTGTCTTCCGAAAAGTCCTGGTGGCCGGGAGTATCGAGCAAGTTGACTACATGGTCACGGTACTCAAATTGCATCACTGAACTGGCGACCGAGATGCCACGCTGCTTTTCGATATCGAGAAAATCCGAAGTGGCATGGCGACCGCTTTTGCGGCCCTTTACCGTTCCGGCCAACTGAATGGCGCCGGAGAACAGCAGCAATTTTTCGGTCAGGGTAGTTTTGCCCGCATCAGGGTGGGAAATAATGCCGAAAGTACGGCGACGCGCCACTTCGCGCGCAATTAGCTCGCGCGGAACGGCGACGGGTTCGGGAATGGTTTGTTCGATGTCAGCGGACATGATGAAAGCCTGTGAAAAAAGTGCGCAAGTCTATAGGGTGCGAGGGAGAATGTCTAACGGCATGAAAAATGAAAATAGCATGGTCGGCATCCTAATTGGCTATTATCTCTCTATGTCTAGCCTATGGGAACACTCTATTTGAATGGGTGTTGCGCTATAATTCGCAGTTCACCAGCAAGAAACCTGGAACAATCCCGGTTAACAGATATTACGCATTAATCCAATCCACTTTTCATGTCTCGACTTAATTTTAATATTCCATCGGAGACTGGCTTAAGCCCCAAGGCTTGGTATCAGGCTGCCAGTAAATTATCCAATTTCCATTTTGATTCCGCACAAGCTTCTGCAATTGATGAGCTTGACGCACTTTGGCATCAGTTGATGGATTTTAAAATCAAACGCAACAAATTTCTGGGGCGCAGCCTGCGTAGCCCGAATGTACCTAATGGTTTGTATCTGTGGGGCGGGGTAGGGCGGGGCAAAACATTTCTGATGGATGCGTTTTATGAATGTTTGCCCTACCGTCGAAAGCGACGCATCCATTTTCATAATTTCATGGCGGAAGTGCATCACGAGATGAAGCTTCTGGAGCAAAATAGCGATCCGCTGATGACCTTGGCCGACAATATTCAGAAGTCTACAAGGGTGTTATGTCTGGACGAGTTTCATGTGGATGATATTGCCGATGCAATGATTCTGGGGCGTCTGATCGGGGCGATTCTTGAACGCGGAGTGGTGCTGCTGACCACTTCAAATTATGCCCCGGATGGCCTGTATCCGCATGGCTTGCAGCGCAAAAACTTTTTACCTGCAATCGATCTGATCAAGCAAAAGTTGAAAGTATTAAATGTAGATGGAGGGAACGATTACCGCCTGAAAAATGAAACGGGAGAAGGCTTGTTCATGGTTCCTGTTGAAAAAGAGCCTGATTCCGAAATTGAAGGTCGAATGGAGCAATTGTTCGAACGGGTAGCAGCGGGAATGAAGCTTGATGAATCGAATGTGGAAATTATGAGCAGGCAGATTCCCGTAAAGAAACTGGCGCGTAATGTGGTGTGGTTTGATTTCGGTGAGCTTTGTGGCGGGGCTCATGCTCATGAGGATTATCTGGAAATCGCCTGCCGCTATCCCACGGTTTTTCTGTCGCATATCCCCATATTGACGGCTCGAAATGCCGATGAAGCCAAGCGCTTCACTTGGTTGGTCGATGTGCTGTACGACAATAAAGTGAAACTGGTCGCATCTTCAGTCGCAGCACCCGAGTTGTTGTGGGATGATGGAACTGCGCCCGGAGAATTTTCCCGTACTACCAGTCGCCTAATTGAAATGCAATCAAAGCAATATCTGGAACTCCCGCATCGTTCGCCCAATGTGACGTTATAATGGTCTGACAGTAGACTGGGAGCCAAAATAGGTATAACAATTTGGGAGGTTTATGGACACCAATCCAACTCGCCGTGCATTTTTGAAGACAGCCGGCATTGTACTGGGATGGATCCCCTTGGTTGGCTATTCGGGACAGGCAGGGGCGACTACCAATCCAGCACTGAGAGAGCAATTTAAATACCAAGATAATCCGAACGGCAGTAAAGATTGCGCCTCCTGTCTGGAATTTATTCCTGGAACATCCAGTAATGATTTAGGGGCATGCAAGGTTATGCCGGGAGATGATGAAATTTCTCCGCATGGCTATTGTATTCGCTGGAATACACTTTGAGTGTTGCGCTAAAAATACAATGATCATTCAAGATTGTACGGCCATTGTCATGGCAGGGGGCGAGTCGCGCCGGATGGGGCAAGACAAGGCTAACTTGATATTGGGTGAAAAATCATTATTGCAAATTGCTGTGGGCACGATGGAGCAGATTTTCCCTGAAGTCATCGTCAGTGTTCGTCAATTACGACCTGCAGTGAATTGGTTACAAGTATGCGATTTCCCTGCCCACCGTGGCCCGTTGGCTGGATTGTTTGCCGGCTTGCAAAAGGCTGAAACCCCATGGGTATTTGCAGTGGCCTGTGACATGCCATTCATCAAGCCTCAAGTCATCGAGTGTTTATCGAATTATAGAAAAGGTGTTGAGGCGGTCGTGCCTTTGGTTCGAGGATACCCGCAACCACTGACGGCATTTTATGCAAAAGGAAGTCTTGGGGCAGTGAGCGACATTTTGAATAGGAACGGCAAGCAAAGTTTTCGTGAGGTGCTCGATCAGCTTGAGGTCTATTATGTTACTGAAAATCAGTTGCAGGAAGTTGATCCGAGTTTGCAAAGCTTTCGCGACTTAGATACGCCCGAGGATATGAAGTCAATCTAAATGCATTTCAGCTCATTCGAATCGCACGAATTATTGTGCTTTCGGCACCAGTCAATTAATTCATTTTCAGGTATGGCACGGCTGAATAACCAACCTTGTATCATATCGCAGCCCATTTGTTTCAACAGGTCATATGTTTTCTGATCTTCCACGCCTTCGGCAACGGTGATCATGTCAAAGTTATGTGCAAGGTCAATGATAGCCTGTACCAGTTGTTTGTCACCACGCGAATTATGGATATTGCGAATGAAGAGGATGTCGATTTTCAACTCTTGAACCGGAAATTGCTTCAGGTAGGCCAAGGAGGAATAACCGGTGCCGAAGTCATCAAGGGCAAGATTAATGCCCAGCTCTCGCAAGCTTGCCAGCATGGCAAGTGAGGAGGCATTTTTGATGACCGAATTTTCTGTGATCTCAAGAGTCAGCTGGGATGCGGGCACTCCCCAAATGTCCAGAGATTGCTGGATAATTTGTGTAAGATCCTCATCTTCAAGTAATTGGGGTGCAAGATTCACACTGATACCGATGTCGATTCCAGCGGACGCAAAGTTAGCCGTATGGCGCAAGGCTGTGTTAAGTATCATGATTGTCATCGGGCCAATCAGTCCACAGTTTTCTGCCATACCAACCAAAACGCTAGGATTAATTTCCCGATTGCCCTGCGTAGTCCACCGCACCAGTGCCTCGGCGGATATACACTTTCCGGTACTGATGTCGATCTGAGGTTGGTAATGCACACGTAATTCGTTATTTGTTATAGCCAGTGCAAGTTCAACATCCAGACCGCTATAAAATTCAGTTTCAACATGATCTTCGATCCGGTAAACGTGATATCCCTTTTCATCAGTCGCAGCAATGTTTGAAGCGATATCTGCGAACATGAGCAACTGTCTGGCATCACGTCCAAACTCAGGAAAACTGGCTATGCCGATGTGGGGACGTAGCAGGATACGATGTTCCCCAATGTTGAAAGGTTTTTGAAACTCTGAAAGTAGTCGGATAGCTGCCAGTACCGCTTGGTCCTTACTGGCAAGGCCGGGTAATACAAGGCATATTTGCTCATCTGACAGGTTGGTGTAACGATCAGCAGAGCGCAAAAACCTATCCAGAAGTTGATCGGTGTGTTGCTTGATCGACTCTATGGAAACGCTACCGGTAAGTGTATTCATCCGATTGGCTTGCTTTAATACCACAATGAGGACGGCAATACCACCGCCCCCAGCTTCATTGATCCGATTGTGAAGGAAATTGACCAGCTGGACGTGTGGGAACTGATGCCGTATATCATAGGCAGGCAATGGTGGCGGGGAAATAGGACAATACTCATTCATGTCAGGTAATATTCCCGTGGATTGAGTCCGTAAGCCCCCATTGGCAGGCCACGCATGATGGTGAGCGGCGGGCTGTGAGTGTCCGGTTGGTGAAGCAAGTCTAGGGTGGTCGCACTAGGCAAGGGCTGTTTGTTTTTATCGCTAATAATTAATACGCGTGGTTTTAATCGGCGAACTTTGTTATGGCTGATGACGATTGCAATTTCGCCCGATGACAATTCAGTCATGGTGCCAATCGGGAAAATTCCGATTGCATGGGTAAACTGCTCGACGATGGGGCCATGGAAAAACTCTTTTCCCCAATCGGTCAGGGTATGCAGGGCTTCGTAAGCAGAATAAGTTTTGGCATAGAAGCGAGGGTTGGTCAAAGCTGAAAAGGTATCTGCAATTGCGGCCATCCGGCCAAACAGGCTGATTTCACCCTTTGATAGTCCCACCGGGTAACCGCTGCCATTTTCCCGTTCATGGTGCTGCGCAATGCCTTCCAGAATGTCAGGATGCAGAGCGGAGGAACTATTAAGAATATTGAGACAATGAGACACATGATTTTTAATAACTTCAAATTCATCCGGGGTGAGACGTCCATGCTTATTTAACAACTCTTGTGGTAATTTGGTTTTGCCAACATCAAGCAGCAATCCAAGTATTCCAAGATGCTCTAGCATATCTTTGGGCAAGCCCAGATGCCGACCCAGAGCAACAAGGTGAATGGCTACATTAATTCCGTGTTGATATAAGTCTGCATTTTCGAGGCGCAAACGAGAAATGAGCATGATTGCGTAAGGATTGCGGGCCATGCTTTCCACTAGATCATGAATGGCGAATTCGACTTCTTCAATAGCCAGCGTCTTGTCGTTTCTTAAGTCGAGAATCAGGTTATTCAATACTTCAGTCGTGCGCGTAAACGCTTCCCCTGCAGGCGAAAGCTCATTTTCGACAGGAGTCACATTTTTAAACTCAACTAATTTTATGTGCTCTGGAATAAATGAGGTGGGCAGATTTCCGGCAGAAGGTTCGCTAACCGGGAAGGAAGTCGATTTTTCAGCCGGTGTAATAGAGGTTTGTTTTAGAAGCAATTTGATCGTTGTTTGAGCTTTGGGGGTGGAAAACTCAGAATCAACTACTACGGATTTACAATGGTGACGCAATTGCTGGAGATGCTCCTCGTTTTCAATTTGGAAGCCCTGTAGTAAAAAGGGCGTGTCCAACCAAGGGCAATCAAGATCTGCCACAAACATACCCAAGGTAAGTTTATCGGAAGAAATTTTTGTTTGCATGGTTCAAGAAATCCAATTTTCCATGATCAGCTCAAAGGAGTTGCACCATAAGTTGCATTATTGCAGCCTGCGGATTGTACAGCAATTTTCGCTATTTCTGTTTTTGCCGATAGATAATCAAATGAAAATACCATTCATAATTTGTTCCCGCATGAATGGTGTACAATTAAACCAAATTACTTCCTTCAATATATCAATATCTTCCGCATGAACTACGACGTACTTATCATTGGCTCCGGTCCGGCAGGGCAGCATGCGGCATGGCAGGCTGCCCGCATGGGCAAACGTGTCGCAATTATCGAACGAAAACCCAAAATTGGCGGGGCGGGCTTACAAACTGGAACTATTCCCAGCAAAGCCTTGCGCGAAGTGGCTTATTTGCTTTCCCGTTCGGAAAATGGCGGGATGCGTCAAGGGATCGCGCCGGATAGCCGCAGTCGTCGGGGATTGCTGGCTGATGCGGTGAGACGCAAGGAATTGGTGATCGCACAGCAGGAGTCGGTCATTCTGCAACGGCTGTTGCGTTACGGAGTGGCTCTCATTCCGGGTGAAGCTTCGTTTGTTGATGAACATACATTACAGATTACCGATGCTGCAGGGAACGAGCGTCAAATTACAGCCGATTTCATTGTACTCGCAACGGGTTCCCGGCCGCGTCGTCCAGTTAGTATTCCGTTCGACAAAAAGACCGTGCTGGACTCGACCTCGATTTTAAATATTCGCCACCTCCCTGATAGCTTGCTGGTGGTGGGAGGGGGGGTGATTGCCTGTGAATTCGTTTCGATATTTGCAGCCTTGGGCGTGCAAGTCTGCGTGGTAGATAGTCATGCACAATTGCTGGATTATTTAAGTGAAGATGTAGTCGGAGTGCTTGCAGATAGTTTTTCGCGCATGGGAGTGACATTCCACATGCAGGAGCGTGTTGCCGAAATTCGCCGCGAAGGAGATAGTACGTTGACGGTATTGGAAAGCGGCAAACAAATACGCACCGACGCTTTACTCTACGCACAGGGAAGGGAACCAAACAGTGAAGGGCTGCAGGTTCATCGTGCAGGTATTGCCGCAATAGACGGGTGGATTGATGTAAACCAGCATTTTCAATCCAGTGTTCCGCATATCTTTGCTGTGGGGGATTTGATCGGACGTCCGGCACTCGCCTCAACCGGCATGGAGCAGGGCCGTGCTGCTGTGATGTATGCATTTGGCGGAGAAATGCATGTGACCGCAGAAAATTTCCCAATGGCTGTCTATACCATTCCTGAAATTTCCTATGTGGGCAAAACCGAGAAGGAAATTCAAAAGGATAATATTCCGTATGTGGTTGGACGTGCTTACTTTAAAGACAGCGCACGGGGGCAGATTATTGGTGATGCCAATGGATTGCTTAAGCTGATTGTTGATACTCGCAACGAAAAATTATTGGGGGTTCATATTGTAGGTGAACAGGCAAGCGAGCTTGTCCACATCGGGCAACTGGTCATGAATTTAAAGGGTACCGTGGGTGATCTGGTTAAAAACGTTTTCAATTATCCCACTCTTGCCGAGTGCTACAAACTGGCTGCGCTGGATTGTGTACATCAGTTGGAGACGGTGAACTCTCAGGTCAAATAAAGGCCCAGATAAGGTCCTTGTTTCAAGATGGTAAAGATGAGGGTAGCAATTACCCCCATCATTTTCAAACAATTTCTTTAGGCGTTTAACTCTTTCTTAAGCGCATCGCGGTCCAATTCTTTTTCCCAGTTTGACACAACCACAGTGGCCACACCATTGCCGATGAAGTTGGTCAATGCCCGGGCTTCTGACATGAAACGGTCAATGCCAAGGATGAGCGCCAAGCCTGCTACCGGAATAGAAGGTATCACCGCGAGTGTAGCAGCCAGTGTGATGAAGCCTGCTCCGGTAACTCCTGAAGCCCCCTTGGAGGTCAGCATAGCGACTCCAAGAATGGTTAATTGCTGGGTAAGGGTCAGATCAATGTTAAGTGCTTGGGCTACAAAGAGCGCAGCCATAGTCATATAGATGTTGGTACCATCCAGATTGAAAGAGTAGCCGGAGGGAACAACCAAACCAACGACTGACTTTGAACAACCGAGTCGTTCCAGTTTAAGCATAAGAGGCACTAAAGCCGACTCGGAAGAAGAGGTACCAAGTACTGTTAGCAGCTCTTCCTTGATGTATAAAACGAAACGGAAAATATTGAACCCGACCAGTGCAGCGATGATGCCAAGAATAATACTGATGAACAGTACGCAGGTCAGGTAAAAGCTACCCATCAGCATCGCCAGGGGTTTTAGTGCTCCAATGCCGTATTTTCCGATGGTGAAAGCCATGGCTCCCCCCGCTCCTAAAGGTGCTAGTTTCATGATGGCGTTCATCATGGCAAAGAAAATGTGGGAGCATTCTTCAATAAAACGATGCACTTGTTGCCCGGCTTTCCCCAGATGCATAATTGAATAACCGAACAGGATCGCCACCAACAGAACTTGCAGCAGATCTCCTGATCCGGTGAATGCATCCGTAAAGGTTTTTGGGATGATGTGAAGAATAAAGTCTACTGTGTTTTGTTCCGAGGCAGCCTTTGCATAATTTGCCACTGCTTTGGCATCAAGAGTTTTCGGATCGATGTTGAAGCCGTCTCCCGGACGGAGCACATTCATTACGATCAGGCCGATCACCAAAGCGAATGTTGATACTACTTCGAAGTAGAGCAAGGCTTTTCCACCGACGCGGCCGACCTTTTTCATATCTCCCGCGCCGCAGATGCCCAGTACGACGGTACAAAATATGACCGGGCTAATCAGCATTTTGACTAAAGCGATGAACCCGTCCCCCAATGGTTTCAATGACACCGCATCTGCTGCATCCAAATAACCGAAAGTGCCTCCGGCAAGAATTGCCAATAGAACCCAGAAATAAAGCTGTCCTGTGAATCGTTTCATTTGTATCCTCCTTGAGTCTGCTTTTGCGACTCTTTAGTTTTTGTTCAACCAGAATAAGCTTAGTATTATGTATCTCTGACAATTGAAAAACCGATGCGCTGATGAATCTTGTCATGATACCGATGGTTGCAGTGTTTATTCTATAGAAGAACTTAACTTTGATGTTTAAAAAATAAGAATGTTTGCTGCCGGGTATAGCGTTATGCTGTTATGTGGCGACACTCAAGGCAATATGTTAGGCTTGCTATCCTTGTGATTGCTGGGGAATTGAGGCTTTTCCTTGAATTGTGCTATTAGCCAGTGCGTGCGGTTCAATAAATTCGGAGCGTCTATCTCATGTTTAATCGTAGTCAGTTTTTCCTATTCATTGCTTTGATATTCAGTTTCCAGTTGGTATATGCTGATTCGGTCATGAATAAATGTACAGATGGGAGAGAAATCACCTATACGGATAAGCCATGCGAAAAATTGGGATTAACCAGTGCCGGGCCGCTGAACTATTCGGTAACCATTATCCCTGCAACTCCTGTACCCAAAGCTTCCCGAAATAAAGTCAAAGCGAAGGATATTTCAGATGCTGAGGCACCTGTGTCTTCTGTGGTTGAGAGCGATGCCTACAAGTGTACAACTTATTACGGCGTGATTTCTTATAGTAGTAGCCCTTGTCCTGCGTCAAGCTATGTGGTGCAACTACGCTCTAACCGTCCTGTCCAGCAACAGGCGATCAGTCGTAAAGCAGCTTGCGAAAATATCAGTGCCAATCCTGAAGCAAGTTCGGGGAATAGTATTTTATGCCCTTAGATTTTAAAAATTTAGACTCACGGATGATTTTATTGGGAGTGGAGTATGACGTTAAGTCGGGTTGAAGAATTAATCTCGCGTTTGAATGTGCGCTTTGGTACCAGCGGTGCGCGGGGGTTGGTAGCAGATATGACGGATGAAGTGTGCTATACCTACGCAAGTGCCTTTATACAAAATGTGGCAGGTAATGCCAAGCAGGTCGTTTTGGGGCACGATCTTAGGCCCAGCAGTCCATCCATTGCAGCCGCGTGTGCGGCAGCTATTATTGATTCTGGGCGTGAAGTAGTTTATGCCGGTGCATTGCCTACCCCCGCACTTGCATTTTATGCTGCACAGTTGAAGCTTCCTGCTTTGGTGGTAACCGGGAGTCACATTCCTTTTGATAGAAATGGGATCAAGTTTTATCGAATTGAAGGTGAAATTTCAAAAGCAGATGAAGTGGCTATGTTAAATGCGCTAGTTGATTTACCGGGAAAAATATCACCGGCAATTTTACCTGAGGCGGACCCGCGTGCAGGTCAGGCATATATTCAGCGCTATCTTGATTTCTTTGGTCCTGGCGCTCTAGAAGGTTTGCGTGTGGCGGTCTATGAACATTCAAGTGTGGCGCGTGATGTGTTGCGCTCCATTCTGGAGGGGCTGGGGGCATATGTCATTTCATTGGGGCGTACGGATATTTTTGTTCCTATTGATACTGAAGCAGTGCGCCCGGAAGATGTGGCACAGGCCAGGAAATGGGCAGAGGAAAATTCCTTTGATGCAATTGTTTCTACCGATGGAGATGCCGACCGCCCTCTCATTGGAGATGAGCAAGGTCAGTGGCTGCGCGGAGATGTGGTGGGAATCTTGTGTGCACAGTATATGCGTGCAGATGTGGTGGTCACTCCGGTCAGCAGTAACACGGCCGTTGAAAAATGCGGCTCATTCAAAAATGTTGTGCGTACCCGCATTGGTTCGCCCTATGTGATTGCCGGGATGGAGAGTGCGTTGTCTCAAAACACAAACGTAGTTGGCTATGAAGCAAATGGAGGATTTTTGCTGGGTAGTGACGTGATTCAGCAATCCCGTTACATGGCAGCACTGCCTACCCGCGACGCGATTTTGCCGATGCTGGCTTTGCTGTGTCTTTCGAGGGAACGAAAGTGCAAAATGTCCCAATTGACGCAGGATTTGCCTGCACGTTATACAGCCAGTGACCGTTTGCAAAATTTCGACACTATGAAAAGTCAGGAATTGCTTGCCCGCATGCTTGAACAACCCTCATTATTGAACTCCATCCTTGCTCCTCAATCAGGTCGGGTATTGAGTGTGGATCAAACAGATGGCCTAAGAGTTACTTTTGAGTCAGGGGACATCGTCCATCTGCGCCCCTCAGGAAATGCCCCAGAACTAAGATGTTATTCTGAGTCCGATAGTTCTGAACTTGCTCAAATATTGTGCGATGCATGCTTGCAGCGGGTAAGGATTCAGGCCTAAATAGGCTAAATTATGACTTTATGACTAAACAAAACACAAAAACTGTGAAAATAGTGCGATGTAACTATTGGCAAGTATTGTGACTTGTTGATATAGTACCCCTAACAGCTTCCTTAATGTTTGCAAGGGAGCTGGTAATTAAGAATGAATTGCCAAAGATTAAAATTAGGTTATATTTTGGCGAAAAAGGATGATGCTTCACAGGTGTGGCTCATACCGCATGTGCGGTTTTTTTATTAATCTAACGAAGGGGGTTACATGAACAGAAAAGAATTGGCCGAAGCTCTGGCAAGCAAGACAGAAACAAGCAAGGCTGAAGCAGATCGTACGATTGGTGCTTTTATCGAAATTATTTCTGGTGCTCTGAAGAAGGGTGATTCCGTTTCATTGGTTGGTTTTGGATCTTTCGAAGTGCGCAAGCGCGCAGCTCGTGTTGGTCGCAACCCCAAGACCGGCGCTGAGTTGAAGATCAAAGCATCGAAAGTTCCTGCATTCAAGGCAGGCGCAACACTTAAGGCTACAGTGAATGGCGTAAAGAAGTAATTGCAACGTCCCCTCTGCCGATCGGTGGAGGGGATAGCTTTCCTGCTTTCCCTTTTATTCCCCAGCTTTATAACTACTGAGAACTAAAACTCTTTCCATTCTTCCGCGTCAGCTTTACGCGCATGGTCTGCACTAGGCAATGATACGGTGGCATGTTGTTTGGGGCGGTGAGCCTGTAATTGAGTCCGAGGGGCAGTGGAAGTAACACGGGTTGATGAGCCAGGGAGCTTAAATGCTACCAGTAAATTGTTTAACTCTTCAGCCTGACCTTCAAGAGACTTGGCTGCGGCAGCCGCCTCTTCGACCAATGCAGCGTTCTGTTGGGTCACATTATCCATCTTGGAGATCGCATCATTGACTTGTTCGATGCCTGAACTTTGCTCGCCTGTTGCCGAACTAATTTCCGCCATGATGTCAGTAACGCGCTTGACTGCATTCACCACTTCTTCCATGGTTTTTCCCGCTTTGTCGGCCAGTTCAGTCCCAACATACACTTTCTCCACAGAGTCGTTAATCAGTGTCTTGATTTCTTTTGCTGCAGCGGCGCTACGTTGTGCCAGGTTTCTTACCTCGGTAGCAACCACCGCAAACCCGCGTCCCTGTTCACCTGCACGAGCGGCTTCAACTGCAGCATTTAACGCTAAAATATTTGTCTGGAAAGCGATACCATCTATCACGCCGATAATGTCTACAATCTTTTTCGAACTTTCGCTGATGGAAGACATGGTCTGCACAACCTTGCCAACCACCTCACCGCCCTTTCTGGCTATATCCGATGCTCCCGCAGCCAATTGATTTGCCTGCCTGGAGTTGCCTGCATTTTCTTTAACGGTCGAGGTCAGCTCTTCCATGCTCGATGCAGTTTCTTCCAGGCTTGAAGCCTGTTCTTCAGTTCGTTTGGACAAGTCTTGATTGCCAGCCGCGATTTGATTTGAGGCCGTACTGATAGAGTCAACCGATCCCTTGATTTGGCCTATTAGCTCTTGCAGATTTTCTGCAATGGTATTGACTGCATCCTTGGTTTGTCCAAACAGGCCGGGATAGTCCTTGCTGATCACTTGAGTAAGATCAGCCTTGGCCAAGGCTTCAGCAACGCGAACAATATCCCTCAAGCCGGTATCTGTCACATCAGACAATTGATTAATCAAATCGGATAATGTTCTGGAATAGCCTTGCTTGCCGGCCAAATCCGTTTTGACACTAAAATCCCCTCTTGTTGCTGCAGCCTCTACAATTTTTTGAATTTCTGCAACCGTCCTGGTTAGAGACTCAACGGTACTGTTGACGCTATTTTTGGTTAGGCTGAATGCTCCGGGATAGTCTTTAGTGATACGTTGAGACAGGTCACCATTTGCCAAAGCGGTGACTACACGCGTTATGTCATTCAATCCGGTTTCAGTCACATCTGACAGTTGATTAAGCATGCCGGATAGTTCTTTGGTATAACCGGCCTTTCCATTCAAATCGATTTTGACACTAAAGTCGCCTTTTATTGCTGCAGCTTCAACAATGGTCTTGATCTCGGCAACGATTTGTCGCAGGCTATCCTGCATGACTTTCATTGAGTACAAGAGGCTGGTGTCATCGCCTGATTGGATATTTAAGTCGACTGACAGATCGCCCCGGGCAATTCTTCTTACGGTCTCGGCCGCATAAGCGGGTTCGCCCCCCAGTTGCTGGAGGAGGCTTTTTGTAATCCACCAGGAAACAGCGATGCCGATGACAAGAAATCCAACAATCATGGATGTTGCCACCGTGTTTTTAAATTGAATCAAGTCTGCTGCTTGTTTTTCTTGCAAGTCTGATTGGGTAGTCGCTTTGCTCACCAGATTGTCGATAGCTGTCCGGTGTTCCAAATATTTTTGTTCGATTTTGGGGCGTAGAGTTTCAATAATTTTCACGTCACCTGCCAGCAAAGCCGGAATCAGTTGACTCTGCTGGATATCCAGAAATTCTTTTCCGGACTTGTATACATTGCCACCTATCAGAGATTTGATTTCGCCCTCGGGGAGTTCCTTCTGCCAATATTGGTAGCGGTCATCAAAATCTTTCATCAAGCTCTTGCTTTTCTCGATTAGCGCTGGCAAATTGGTTTTATCCGAAACCAGCATTTGCTGGGTAACCAGATAAGATTCCAGTAGATATTCGGGGGGCGGGAGAATGTCTGCCAATAGGTCTTTTTGTTGAGAAATACCCTGATAAATCGGCCCGTTCACTTTAACCTGATTAATCGTGACCAGTAGAAAAACACCTGATGCGATAAAGCCAAAAGTGAATACACCAATTAAAATCAATAATTTTAACTTCATGGTTAACTGATTCATAATGCACCTGATGTGAGTGAAAGCGGGTTGGGTAACATTCTAAATATGAAATTATGCTTTAATAATCGCCAAGTTATACAAGAGCAATTCTTTGTAGTGAAGACGTCCGACCTGTTGCACTTTCGTGATTTTGCTGGATGAACCGCGAGTAAGAAACGACTCACCAATATGGTAGCCTAAAGGTGTTAGTTATTCTAACGCTAAAATCCATTAAATGAATTACTAAATTGGCCGATTACATAGAGTAGGAAGCTAGCCATTTACGTGCATTGTTTTTATCTTGCGGTTTCGATACGCGACTTATTAGTTTGTTGAAAAACCGGCATTATCCCCGGTGGAAACTTATCCTGAAATTAATTATTTTAACTATAAACAATAATTTATGAATTGTTTTTGGACGAGGAAGCCTCTCGGGTATCTACTGTTCGCAGTTTTGCTCTTGCTCTTTGCGGAAGCAAATGCTGAGGCAAGCTTAAAAGAAGCCCAAGATGCTTACAATAAAGGGAATTTTTCCCTTGCGGTCAAAGAGTTCAGACTGCTTGCGGTTAAAGGCGACGCGGCCGCTCAATTTGGCCTTGGGCAAATATATCATAAGGGAGAGGGTGCTCCGCAGGATCTCAGAATCGCAATGTTGTGGTATCGCAAAGCAGCAGAGCAGGGTAACGCGATGGCGCAATATAGTATAGGAACGATGTATTGTGATGGGCAAGGTACGCGCCAGAAAAATTGTGAAGTAGGTGCTTTGTGGTTTCATAAAGCTGCAGTTCAAGGCAATGTGCCTGCTCAAGCCCGGCTTGCCAGAATGTACTCCAAAGGCGATGGGGTAGTGAGGGATTTGAAAGAGGCGGCTGATTGGTATCGCAAAGCTGTTGAACACGGTAATGCAACTGAGCAGTTTAACCTCGGGCAGTTATTCGCAAAAGGAACAGATGTACCCAAAGATTATAAAGAAGCTGCGTTGTGGTATCGCAAGGCTGCAGAACAGGGAAGTGTGGAGGCGCAACGCAATCTTGCCCAGATGTATTCAAATGGACAAGGCGTGCCCAAGGACCTCAAAATGGCGGAATCTCTGTATGTCAAGTTGGCTGAAAAGGGTAGCGCCGCAGAACAGTATACATTGGGGACTATGTATGCCAAAGGGAACGGTGTGCCCCAGGATGACAAGGCGGCTTTGTCTTGGTATCGTAAAGCAGCCGATCAGGGATATCTACCGGCTCAGATGAGTTTGGCTTCCCTGTATGCTAATTCGCAGGGAGCAACAGGAGACGGCAAGGAAGCTGCAAATTGGTATCGGAAGGCGGCAGAGCAGGGTAATCTGTCAGCGCAGTTGAAGCTGGGAAAAATGTATTCAGAAGGGCGCGGGGTGGCAAAAGATTATGCAGAAGCTTTGTCTTGGTACCGCAAGGCTGCTGACCGGGGTGATGCGTCAGCACAAGCTGCGTTGGGAGTCATGTATGCCAACGGACAGGGTGTGCAGCAGGATTACAGGGAGGCGGCAAACTGGTATCGCAAAGCTGCCGAACAGGGTAATCCGACGGCACAAAATAATCTGGGGGTGAAATATTTCAACGGGCAAGGTGTACAGCAAGACTATAAAGAGGCCGCGATGTGGTATCGCAAAGCGGCGGAACAGGGAAATGCCTCAGCCCAGAGTAACCTGGGTTTAATGTACAGTAACGGGCAGGGAGTTCCCTATGATTTGGTTCAAGCTCACAAATGGTTGAATTTGGCATCAGGAGCAGGCGAGCAGAACGCCATGGAAGGGAAAAGGGAAATTGAGGCCAGCATGACTCAGAAACAAATCGAGAACGCTCAATCATTGGCACGGGAGTGGATGGCTCAGTCGGGTGTTCTAACCAAACCACCGGTAACAGCAATAAATGGTGCTGATTGATTTACGTTCGGGTTGGTAAATCAGAGAACAATGTCCATTCCGTCTTATGCTCTGCAACCCTAAACATCAAAGGCGACCGGGTAAAAACGACCGTAGGCATACCAGGCACCGGGTTAAGCTATAGCGCGAGTCCATCCACGTTAATAATACACCCAGGCGCAGTCCGCCTGGTCTTTACCTGGGTGGATTTGGCTTGTTGTAATCGGTTTAATGATCTTTTTTTGGTGTGACACAGATATTCCTGAGCTGAGTTCTGTTGATCTTGAGAAGTACAGATCTAAGTCAAAGGAGGAAGTCAGGGTGACGGTGGTTAAGCCATGATATTAACCTTGTTCTGGCTGATATTTGGTATTCCAGTTTTGCTGATTATTGTCGGGGTTCTTTGGATCTCGGTTTTGGCTATTCTTGGGAATGTTGTTTGTGGTAGTCGTAGGTAGAGGTAATGGAAAGTCTCCTCCCTGTTGATCGGGAGGGGATTTTTTAGCTTAAAATTCTTTTTGTCCCAGCTGACTAAAGCAATATTTAGAAACAGTGAAAGGCTTGGGTATATATTGCTTCAAACATCACTCGATTTTGAACGATATCTCTTTAGTATCTCACAACTCGGAAAATCACAATCAGGTCCTGAAATTTTGTCGCATCCTTTCCTTCTCCACTTCGCACACCCAACCATTGGATCGGTTATTTTCAAGTACAAAAGGAGCGCTAAAAGAAATATGCAAAATATTCCGATGATTAAGCTATTTGTCATTATGGCGTCCATGGCAACCCAACCTTCCTATAATTACACTGAAATAAAATAGCACCATTCCACCAAGCGCTCACCGTTTACCCCCCCTCTCATTCCGAGAACGATCCATTGATCGAGTCGCAGCTGACTCCCAAGCTTCCAGAGCCTTGATTTTTGCTGCTTTAACTGCAGCAGCTACTTCTGCTGCATGCAATAGAAGTTCGGCAGCTACTCCAGCAGCTTTTAGACTAACTGCCTCTCGTGCCTTTTCAACAGCGTGAAATGCAGAAAGTCTCACTGCCTCTGCACGTAGTAATGCTTCTTCTGCTGCCGCAAGTGTTTCATGTACCTCTTTCATAATTTCCTTGGGTCTTTGCTGCTCTTAATTAAAGCTTCAAATTCGCCAATCGGTACTGGCTTACCAAATAAATAGCCCTGATAGTGAACGCAACCCGCCATCTCAAGTAGTTGCTGTTGTTCCTCAGTTTCGACCCCTTCGGCAATTACATCCAGATTCAGACTTTGTGCCATGGCAATAATGGTATGTACGATGGCCCTATCGTTGCCATCAACGGCTAAGTCCCTTACAAAAGACTGGTCAATTTTTAGTTGGTGCAGAGGTAACTTTTTAAGGTATTGCAAAGATGAATAGCCAGTGCCGAAATCATCCAGTGAGAAACGAACCCCAGTTGCACTGATTGCATTCATGGTGGAGATGATTCTGTCCATGTTATCCAGCAAGATACTTTCCGTTATCTCTAGCTTCAAGCGATTTGGATTAATTCCATAACGTTGAACGATAGCTTCTACTTGAGCTGCAAAATCAGTCTGGTGGATTTGTTTGGCACTTACATTGACTGACAAAATGAGATCGCGGGTGAGTGCATTTTCCTCCCAAGTCTTGAGCTGGGTACAAGCAGTTTCAAGCACCCATGTTCCAATTGGGATTATCAGCCCTGTTTCCTCTGCAATCGGAATAAACTCTGTGGGTGAAACCAAGTCACGTGTAGGATGAACCCAGCGAATCAGTGCTTCTGCACCAGTTGGGCATTGTCCATGTCCGATCTGGATTTGGTAATGCAGGAAGAATTGGTGGTACTCAATGGCTTTGTGTAACTCACCTTCAAGAGTTGAACGGGCGTTAACGACCTTTTGCATTTGCGGATCAAAAAAACGTAGTGTGTTACGTCCTGCCTTCTTTGCCTGATACATAGCAATGTCGGCTTGCTGGTAAGGTTCTCCAAATTCTCGTTGATTGGAATTAAGAAGCGTGACACCTATACTCGCAGAGTTGTGCAGTTCCTTCCTGCCAAATTGGTAAATCTGGTTTAGTGAAGCAAGTATCTTTTCTCCAGTCGCTTCTGCTTGTGTAGCTGCTACATGAGGTTGTTCATTCAGGTCTTCCAACATTACTACAAATTCATCTCCTCCCATCCTAGCCACGGTATCCCCTGCACGAACACAAGACTTAAGACGTTCCGCAACTTCTTTCAGTAACCTGTCTCCCATGGCATGACCAAGAGATTCGTTGATCATCTTGAAATTATCCAGATCAATAAACAACAACGCTCCCGTTTGTCCGTTCCGGTCGCATGAAGCCAAGGCTTGATTCACTCTATCCTGAAGCAAACGGCGATTTGGTAACTGGGTCAATGGATCATAAAAAGCCAAGTTCTGGATTTCTTCAGCTGCTTTTCTACTGATCGTAATGTCGGTCAATGTGCCAACATAATTTGAGACCGTACCGTCTGGGTATTTGACTGCGGTAACGATGAGATGCTCTAGATAGGGATCATTGTTCTTGCGTCGATTCCAGATATCTCCTTCCCATTTACCAGTTTCATGGATGCTCTTCCACATTGCAGCATAAAAAACTTCATCATTCAGACCTGAGCTTAGCAATCGTGGGTTTTTGCCTATGACATCTTTGGCGGAGTAGCCAGTAATATCAGTAAATGCCTGATTGACAGTAAGGATTGTGCCTCCAGCATCAGTAACAGTCATACCCTCCTGTGAGTCAAAGACAGTAGCGGCAACACGTAGATTGGATGCAATCTTTTTGCTCTCGGTGAGGTCGGTAATGGTGATCCGCAGCAACTCTGATTGATTGGGTTTGTCGATAGAATAAGCAGAATCATCAGCCCCTATGCTGGATAATAAATCGTCAGACCTGAGTGCGTTGAGCCTGGCGTAGAAGCGTGAGCCGTCGCTTCGCAGGAGTTCCAATTCGGTATGTTGCCGCCCATCGCTCTTTAACACGCTTTTAAAATATCGATGCCAGTCATCGCTGTCCTCCGGGGGAACGAAACTAGCAAAGTGGCGATTAAGGATTGCCTGTCGATCAACTTTCAACATGGCGGCACCAGTAAGATTCAGCTTATCTATTGTGCCTTCACGTGTTAGTGTGAAATAACCAACAGGAGCCAATTCATAGAGATCGACATAACTGTCACGCATTTCTTCAACGACAAGCAGAGTACGCCTCAACTCCTCGTTCTGAATTTCCAGCTCGATCTGGTGAACTTGTAATTCATGCAGAAGTTCTTGGCTAGAAAACTGGTCAAACAACTTCATTGGAGAATTAGAAAGTTGAGCCTCAGCGGTTTTACGTACCTGGTCTTGCGGGTTGGGAGGTCTTTTACTCAAAATATCCTCCAATATGGAGAAATTCAGTGTTAACTTTTCGGATGTAGGGGGAGGTATTGATCATTAGCCACCTCTCTCTAACCATGTTTAGAGAACAAGGTAGACCCTACCCATTGGGTCGGAAGGATCAAAATTAGGCCGGATCAGTTATAAAAGTACTGTTCTGCTCAACGCGGCAACAACCAAATAACGAAGGAATTTTTATGAGTAATTCTCACACACTACTCGGGTGTAGGAAGAGAGTTGGCTATTCTGCTGAACGTGAACAGTGATTCTGCTCGAACGTGAACGCCGGAACGGCGTGTTGTGCTGGTGGTTGGTTTTTACTTCAGGTGTTCACGTTGGGTCAAGTCTTTTTTGATTTTCGCATAGTTTCTCCGGTTAATTTGATGGTGTGAGCGCGGTGGACGATTCGATCAAGAATCGCGTCCGCAAGGGTGGGTTCGCCGATGACGTCGTGCCATGCTTTTACCGGAATCTGGCTGGTTATGAGTGTGGATTTTGCGGTGCGATCATCGATGAGTTCCAGCAGATCCTGCCGTTCGGATTGAGTCAAAGTTGACACACCAAAGTCATCCAGAATGAGCAGGTCAATCTTGGCGATTTGCACCAACCGTTTTCTGAAGCTGCCGTCACCGTGTGCCAGTTTCAGCTCTTCCAACAGCCGAGATGTTCTGACGTACTGCACCGACTTTCCCTGCCTGCATGCCTGATTGCCCAGCGCGCAGGCGAGCCATGTTTTGCCGCAGCCGGTGAGTCCGGTAAAGATTACATTTTGCGCGTGGCTGATCCACTCGCCGTTAATCAGATTTGCCATCACGGACTTGTCCAGCCCGCGATCGGCACGGTAGTCGATGTCCTCGACGCAGGCGTTGTGTTTTAACCGTGCACCCTTCAGCAAGCGCCCGAGCTTTTGGTTGTCGCGGTAGCTTGCTTCCCGGTCGACGATGAGCCCGAACCGGTCATTGAACGATAGCGATTGGGTGGCGGGCTGAATGAGCTGTTCTTCGAACGCGGCAGCCATGCCATGCAGCTTGAGTGCTTTGAGTGTGGTCAGTGTATGTAGGTCCAACATGGTGAATCCTTTCTGTGGGTTTGAATTGCTTTGCTTTGGTATTTTTTGTACGGTGTTGCAGATACGCATTGGTGCTTTTTAGTTTTGTTTATTGCGGTTTTGGTGCGCTCAAATTGGTCGTGTTCGGGGCGCGCCTATGCGCTGCGTTTTTCTCAGTGGTAGTAGCCAGACCCGCGCACATTTTCATGAACCGGCAATGGCTTTGGCTCTGCCGGGAACAGCTCTGCATGGCGGTCGAGACCAGCCTCCAGAATCGATTGAACGGCCTTGCGATTTGGCGACCCGATAGTGAGCGCTCTTGCGCACGCGGCTTCCAATCTGTCCTCGCCATAGCGCTTGGACAAACTGAACACCCCCAGGCAAGAGCGATAGCCCATCTCGGGATGAGGCTTGTCTTCCATGATGCGGCGAATGATGGAGCACGTCGCGGGGCCGATACTCGCACCCCAGTTCAGGAGACGCTGTGGCGTCCACTCCAAGTGCTTCTGGTGTGACTTGGGCATGTGTGCAGTCACTGTCGTGTGCTTCCAAGCCAGAGGGCTTCTGGCGTGCGAGGCGACACGCTGCCCTTTGTGCAATATCTCCACCATCGACTCGGTCAGGCGCACGTCCAATTGAATCTTGGCGAGCTGGAATGGCACGCTGTAATAGTGCTGTTTCACTTCAACGTGATAGTTGTCGACGACGAAAATTATGTAGCGGCTAAACGCTGGATTTAGAGAGTTATGGTTATTTTTACTGGTTTGTAAACTAGCGCAGTGGTGCTTGTTTGGTTTGATTTTAGCTGCGGGATGATCTGGAAATTTTGACGGTGAAGGAGTAAAAAGGCGTTCTGCCGAAGGCAAAGCAAGCGCGACACCGGCCCCGAACTCCAATCCAAAACCGTTGCCGCGCCCTGCACCCATCAGACGAGCGCGGTCAAAGTATTTCATAGCCCCCCGTTTGTGTCCAGCTTCATCGGCTTATTTAAAGCTGATGAGCAAAATTAAAACGGATTCCGGGCGACGCTACAACTGCGCTGGCTGTGGTAAAGCGGTACTTATAGGCACTTGTTGTGACCGTGGCAACCGCTACTGCGCAGTCGATTGCGCAAAGCGTGCTCGTGTCGAGTCTATGCGAAAAGCAGGAAGGCGCTATCGACAAACCCGGAACGGTAAAAGTAAGGGTAACGCGCGTCAAGCCTGCTTCAGGAGACGGCGGCGAGAGAGCGTAGCTTACTCTGCTACCACCACACACCCTCAGCAAGAAGAACCAGCCTCTCATTCTTATCCCCTGATTTCCGCTTCGAAAGAAATAGTAACGCATCACGGTAGCCCAGCCCAACCTCCATCTGTTCCAATTCTTCCCGTCCCAACGGTGAAGCCAATCGCTGATCACAAACCATTCTGTTGCCACTTTTGTGGCCGGTTGTTAAGTGAATTTGTGCGCACTGGCAAGCTCACCCATCGGATACGTCATTCAATTCCACTATACATGCTACCGAGCGGGAGAAAACAGCATCATGACCATGCCCCCTGATAAAGAAGCCGAAATTTTAAGGTATTACCACGTTGAGAAATGGCGAATTGGCACCATCGCCACGCAGTTACACGTCCATCACCACAGCGTGGAACGTGTTTTGCGTCAGCATGGTTTGCCGCGCACCGCCAAACTGCGCAAATCCATCCTTGATCCCTATCTCCCATTCGTTTGCGAGACCTTGACGAAATTCCCCACGCTCACCGCCAGTCGCCTTCATGAGATGTGCAGACAACGGGGCTTTGTCGGCAGCCCTTCCCATTTCAGATATCTGGTCAGTCAACACCGTCCGCGTCCTGCGGCAGAGGCATTTCTTAGGCTGGTCACCTTGCCGGGTGCTCAGTCACAAGTTGACTGGGGTCACTTTGGCCACATCGAGATCGGTCGCGCGCGCCGCCCGCTGATGGCCTTCGTGATGGTGCTGTCGTGGTCGAGGCGTATCTATCTGCAATTCTTTTTGGATGCCCGGATGGAAAGTTTTTTGCGCGGCCACGTCGGGGCGTTCGAGGCATTTGGCGGCATACCACGCGTTTTGCTCTACGACAATCTCAAGAGCGCAGTGCTGGAACGACAGGGCGATGCGATCCGCTTCCATCCGACGCTACTGGATTTCGCCGGGCACTACCTATACGAACCACGCCCTGTCGCCGTGGCACGCGGCAATGAAAAGGGCAAAGTCGAGCGCGCCATCCGGTATATCCGCGAAGGGTTCTTTGCCGCGCGCAGCTACGTTGATTTGGAAGACCTCAACAAACAGGCAGCCGCCTGGTGCATAGGTCAAGCCGATGACAGGCTCTGTCCACAGGACAAGACAATAACCGTCAGGGAGGCATTTGTTCAGGAACAGCCCCGCCTGCTTGCCTTGCCCGCCAATCCCTATGTAACGGACGAGCGTATGCCGGTTTCAATCGGCAAAACCCCCTATGCCAGGTTTGACCTGAACGACTATTCGGTGCCGCACACGCAGGTACGCCAAACCCTCACCGTCGTGGCTGATCCGCTGCGGGTGAGGATTCTCAATGGTTCTGAGGTTGTAGCAACGCACCAGCGGAGTTACGACAAAGGGGCGCAGATTGAAGACCCATCGCATATTGCAAAACTGGTCGAACGTAAGGCTCAGGCACATGAGCAAAAGGGAATGAGCCGGTTGAAGCAGGCGGTGCCAGCGAGTGCCGATTTGCTGCTTCGGGCTGCCGAGCGAGGGGAAGGGATTGGCGGTATTACCGCTGCATTGTTGCGACTGGTAGACAGATACGGGGCTGCCGAAGTGCAGGTGGCGGTGCTTACCGCTCTGGCGCGCGGGGTACCGCATCCGCACGCGGTGCGGCTGGCATTGGAAGTGCAACGGGAACTCAAAAACCAGCCGCCACCGGTGGAGGTGTGCATGCCGAAGCACGTTGCAGATCGGGATGCGGTAATCAACCCGCACAAGCTTGAAACCTACGATCAATTGACAGACAAAAAAGGAGATAAAGATGAATGATGAACAGTTACGTCGGCGCGCCACGGACTTGCGCCTGAACGGCGTGGTGGCCCATTGGGCGGAAGCCGCATCAACCGACTGGTTACCGAAACTACTTGAGTGGGAAGAACAAGAGCGCACCAGACGAAGCCTTGAGCGAAGGATCGCTGCGGCGAGCATTGGTCGTTTCAAGTCGATCTCAGATTTCGACTGGAAGTGGCTGAAGCGATGCGACCGGGGAGCGGTTGAAGGGCTGATGTCGCTGGAATTTATCGGTGATGCCACGAATGTTGTGATGCTGGGCCCAAATGGGGTGGGCAAGACAACGCTGGTAAAGAATATCGCCCATCAGGCGTTAATCCGTGGACACACGGTGCGTTTTGCCACAGCAGGCGAACTGCTGGGAGAACTGGCTGCATTGGACAGCGATACCGCCTTGCGTAGGCGATTGCATCTCTACGCATCGCCGGATTTACTGGTCATTGATGAAATAGGCTAGCCGTGGGCTTTCCGTTTGGCTGCCTGGAACAATCCGTTTAGTGCTTCGATGAAACCATTGGTTTGTCTGGTTTGAGTCCACGCCACGATGCCGTCGAAGTGGTTGCGGATCATTTTGGCGACCTCTTTCATGGGGTCGACTTTGGATCGCATGACATTGGTACACCACTGCTTCAGCATGGCGGAAACGATATTGATCTGCTTGCGTTCGAGAATGTCCCGCAGCTGCTCTTTATAAAGCCACGCACGGGCAGTACGCTTGGTTGTTATCTTGGCGACCAGCGCATCCAGATCGGCGCTCTGTGTGGTGGACAATTTCTCCCTGCCTTTGAGCAAAGGCCAGCGCAATCCCTTGATAGTCGGATCGGTCTTCTGCTCGGTCCGGCGCATCTGTTCGACGGCGGTCGAGGCATGTGCGATTACATGGAATTTGTCGAACGTAATACGGGCGTTGGGCAAGTAGTCGCCAACACCTTTGATAAAGGCTGGCGACATGTCGATGCTGACAGAAGTGATGTTATCCACATCACCGCCATGAGTGGTCAGGTGTTGGGCAAAGGATTCGATAGTCTTGGCATCTTTCCCGTCAGTGACGAAGATAACCTTGCGTTGATCAGAGTCGGCGACCAGCGTCAGATACTTTTGCCCGCGCTCTTTAGAAGTCTCGTCGATGGCGACGGAACTGATCCCGGACAAGTCCATCGCATCCACGGCCAGATCGACGTACTTGGCGCATACGGAGTACACGCGATGCCAAGATTCGCTTGTTATCCGCGATACGGCCGCGAACGGCATTTGCTGGGCCAGCATAAGGACAAACGCCTCGAACAGCAGAGTAAAGCCAGACAGTTTTCCAGCCCACTCAGGCTCAACCAGAGCGACCTTGCCATCAGGCAATCTGACTCGCGGAACACGGACTTCGAGGTGGCATTCATGCTGGAAGAAGTTCAGATGCCGGTAACGCTTGGTCTGAGTATCGTGGACAGGATGGACACCATCAGCGCTGGGGTGAGCAAACCGGCTGCCAGCAACAAAATCAATTTGGATAGCCAGGCTCTTTCGTTCGGCATCGAAATCAACACCCTTAATGTACCAAGGATTGACTATGCCCAAAGCCGCTTCGAATATCTGGTTTGACATGAAATTTTTCACTCAGAATGGAAAATATAATCATGCCAAAAATGTCACCCCAGATGAAGCATTACCCACTCGGAATTTAAAATAGGCTAAAAATACATGGTGAGTCCACCGACACAGAAATTGCAAAAGCTATTCGCTCACCATTAATCAACGTTCATCTAAATCTGACTGAGCTTGCCGCCAAAGGTCTAGTCATGACATGCATTGCTACTAGATTTTTGGAAGGCAACAAATATGAAGTCATGATCTGCCGTTTAGTTGGACATGGCCCCGTAAAAAAACCTACTTCTAATAAAAAGACAAGACCAATGTTGGAGTTGATATAGGTCTAGAATTGCAGAAACCGTTCATGTCCGAACATACCGAGTTGCATGATTCGGTCGATGTTTAAATACACATTTTGAACGACCATTTTCCGCAGACTACTTGGCATTAAGGAATTTCTGATGTGAGTGGTGGGCAGTCAATATCCCTCCAGTTTTATAGGACAAACACTGATACAACATTACTTGTTTTGCTTCTAGTGTCGACCTAATACATAAGTTAGTTTTGCTCATAGGATAATTACTTATGTAATTCCTCAAGTTAATACCACTTAACAGGGAGAATAAAATGGGGTCATCTGAGTTTTATGCAAAGGCTTGGAGCTTTAAGCTGGAATTGAGATATGGAAATATGCCATATTCGGTCGGGTTTTATGATTCAAAGTCGGAATGGATTACAGAAAGCAGGTGTAATACTCATGCTGAAGCAGTAGAGAGAGTCCGTAAATTAAACGAAACATCCGATACAGCACAACACTGCTCAAGCCCACCCAGTTCAGATAACTCAATGGCTTCTGCATAACAGTCTTATTAAACCACATTGCTCATGCCTGTTTTACATTCAGTTCCGGCAATACAATTCTCCTTGCCACAATCACCAATATCTACAACAATAATGCCGCTTCACATCAACCATAACAACAAAGGGAATTTATGAACCGTAAAGAACTCGCCGATGCGCTGGCAAAGAAAACAGATTCCAGCAACGCTGCCGCAGATCGTACCATTGCAGCATTTATTGAAACCATCTCCGGTGCACTCAAAAAGGGTGACAAGGTAGCACTGGTTGGCTTCGGCACATTTGAAGTTCGCAAACGTGCTGCTCGTACTGGCCGTAATCCTGCCACTGGAGCTGAACTAAAGATCAAGGCTTCCAAGGTTCCGGCATTTAAGGCTGGAGCCACGTTGAAAGCTGCCGTGAACGGGGCGAAGAAGTAAAATTGATTTAAGGAGACCGGGGATATAAGCCGGTCTTTTCTACCATGACCACCAACTCCCTGCAAATACAAACTCTCTTCTTGAACACCTTGCGAAAAGAGCATGTTCAAATATCCGTATTCCTTGTTAGCGGAATAAGACTACAGGGGCAAATTGAATCGTTTGATCAGTATGCGATTATGATAAAGAATACCGTGTTACAGTTGGTTTTTAAACATGCGATTTCTACCATTGTTCCAGTACGTTCATACGTTCAGTGAACCTTCCGCATCTCGGTCAGTGATAAACGACTTCTGTTATTCCGATTAACCAGGAAAGTTCTTCGTTACTGGATCTTTGAGCATTGGACTAGGTAGGAAAGTCACAACACGCCTTGCTTTAATAATGCGATTTTCACCCGTCTTGGGGTTACGTCCCGGGCGAGGATTCTTGTCGATTAGTTGGTAGTTGCCGAAACCTGACAATTTGACAGGCTCGTTCCCTTCTAGCGTGGTACGAATTTCTTCAAAGAATGCATCAACAAAGTCTTTGGATTCAATTCTGCTTAGGCCAACTTGATCAATTAATTCTGCTGCGAGATCTGCTTTAGTTAAAGTCATGTTTTACTCTCAAATTTGTGACATATGAAATGGCAACAGTCAGCAGGAGTAAATTTTTCGAACATTGAGCAACGTATTTCAAAACTTGAGCAACAACAGTCAGCCCAACAGTCAAAACAGTTCCCGCCTCGCGTTGGGATTTTGATTTCTGATGATTATGATTCGCCTGATGCACTCAATGAGGCAATCCAGATGGAACAGTCGAAGCAAGGAACGCTTGGAGTAATTCAGATTGATGTAATTGAGTCAGAGAACGGATATCCAAAACAGGAGGTAGAGCCATGATAGAGGCAGAAATCACAGGTGGTGCGTCACTTCTTCTGCGCTTTGGTAAAGTACCAGATGCGTTACGCTCAAGGCTTCGCCAAAGCGTTCAGGAGGCGTGTTTAAAGCTCACGGGGCACGTTAAGCAAGATAAGTTGAGTGGTCAGGTACTCAAGGTTCAAACAGGCCGCCTGCGCCGTTCGATTAACCAGAGAATTGAAGATACCACCGATGGTATTAATGGCTTTGTTGGAACAAATGTTCAGTATGCACGGGGCCATGAATATGGGTTCACTGGCACGATAGGAGTTCGGGAAACATTACGCACTTCAAAGAATGGCAAAGAGTTTACTGTTCGCGCCCATACAGAGAATGTGCGTCTGCCAGAGAGATCATTTCTACGTTCAGCACTGGCAGACCAAAGAGATCAAATCAGAGAACAGATAGCGCAGGATGTTAAAGCGGCTCTTGTTGACGTGATTAAAGGGTAACTCATTGATTATACTGCCAATAATATTATGGTCAATAAAATCAATAAGTTACTAACTACTTGATTATATTCGTATTAATATAATTATGAACAGTATAATCAATGAGTTACTAAGTAATTGATTTTATTATTTCAGAAAAAACTGAAGCGCAAGAATCAAACACTTACGGTCAGGCGCATATCACACGTAAAAGTAGTGACAAGTCACGGTAACTTTGTGTTATCAATACTTTGTATCAATGCAAATAACTGAGAACGAAACGCGGCTAGTCTCAACTGTGCTTCTCTAACATCCCCGCCCAAAGCTTTATGAACTTCAATATTATGCGCAAGCAAGAATATTTCACGCTCTAAATCTTCTGTAGTAAGTTCATCCATAGTCAACAGATGATACTCGCTCTATGGGATAGGCAATGTATTAATTTCATTGGCGCAAAAACCACCTTCGGGTGGTTTTTTATTGGGGGGGTAGCAAAGTTTCATTGGTACCCGTTTTGGTACCCTAGAGCGTAAAAATGAAAAAAGACCTATGGGAAATAACCCATAAGTCCTTGTTTTATCTGGTCGGGGCGAGAGGATTCGAACCTCCGACCACATGCACCCCATGCATGTACGCTACCAGGCTGCGCTACGCCCCGAAGGCACGCATTATAGCAGAGCAAATAATTACATGAAGAAAAGATTGCATCCACCTTCAGGTAGGATTACAGTTAAATTGTTATGGACGAGGTGATCAACATTATTTTTATCCACCTTTTTTATTTGCTGAGAGTCTAAGTTAAAATAATTAAAACGGGCTGAGTGTAATAGATGATCAGGAGAAAAA
>Ga0364887_10094_pt1 | contig 62812 bp, 32 predicted proteins | sample ExccelJu500001D4_4_FD_206924 | JGI IMG/M metagenome (GOLD analysis project Ga0364887, IMG submission 206924) | Enriched cells from Trout Bog Lake Hypolimnion, Wisconsin, USA - BchlTB.July23.5000.01.D4 | ecosystem: Environmental > Aquatic > Freshwater > Lake > Hypolimnion/Profundal zone | place...
TCCCATTTAGCCTTCCCTTTTTTCAGTCAGACAAAAGCCTGACTGAAGAAAGAATAGGGTCATGAAAAAGCAAATTCAACTTTAGAAACTTTCCCAAAACAAACTATGGAGTTACAAATACACCGGTTGCTGGCACAGAAGTAACAGTAGGACGTGCAGTTATTGTCTGGATTGCAGTATCTTCATAATCAGTCGATGTATTACATGCGGTATTAACTACATCTTTTTGTCCAGAAGCATTTGTTCCATTAACTGCAAGAGTAATTGGTTCATCAGATAAACTTTCATAAGTTTTATTTGCAATAGTAAGTTTAACATAAAGTGATACGCCCGTAGAGGTATTAGTAACTGATGCATCAACGGTTACAGGTGCAGCTGGACTATAAGCACCAGCATTGAAAATTGTTGGAATTGCAGCGGTTGCCATGGCAGCGTCAGTATATAATTCAAGGGAAGTAACAACCTGTGTTCCTTGCAAACCAGAAACTTGGAAGAATGGAGTATAACTGCCGGTGAAATTAGCAGCAACGACCTCATAGTAAAGTACATTAGTGCCATAGTCAGTTATAATAGCTGCCCCAGAAAATACCGCACTTACGATATTGGATACACAAAACGAAGTTGTAGTGCCATAAGGTAGTGACGTTTTTGTCTGATCCATATTCTTAATATCGACGGTGAATCCATTAACTGGTGTGATTTGATAAACTTTGAAGTTATTGGCACAACCTGGACTTGCAGCATCATACTGTACAGCTACAAATGTTGGAGTTGTTGCTGCTGCAGCTAACGCTGAACTTGACCAAGTAATATTTACATTATTTAGTAACCCAGAAATTCCATAGTTAGAATCTGCATTTAACAAAGGAGCTGCTGCTCCAACTGCAAGTTTTGTATTTATATTATTTGTAGTTACACCCGAACCATTGGTGGTTATGAAATTAACATCTGTGGTAGCCCACCATTGGAAATTTCCCCCTGTAGGAACTACAGTAACTGCATAGTTATAGGGAACACCAGCCAATGGATGTGTCGCATCGGTTGTACATCCACTTAAAGGTTGAGGTGCTGACCCTGCTTTCATTTGCCCAAAAGCTGTTATACTAGCGAAAATCGCTACAACGAGAATAAAAATTTGCTTTTTCATGATATAAAATTTTAGATGTAAAAAAGATTATAATATTGATTTTGAATAATTTGATAAACTTTTTTGCTGCTTTTGCCTGCAGCCGGTTTAGGTTCCGGAATCGGGAAATTCACCATATCCGGACTGCGCGACCGTCCAGGCGGACCTTTCCCCTTATTCTGGATCAGGAAGATATTGAGGAATCCGATTCCCGGTTTTATCCGGGTAATGATTTGGGCAGTACAGGTTAGAGCATCCTTGATGTTCTGCCTGTTTTGGCGATACGCCGTTTTTTGAATTACTGATAATTGTTTCATCTTCGATCGTTTTTAAATAACCTGTTTAATTCTGGGTAATTACGTTGGGACGAGGTTTGATAGTAATGGTTGTTGTTTGTGGGAGCGAGATATTGCCGTTGCAATCGTTTACCCAATAGGTGATCGAATGGGTCACATTCAAAAATGTGGTTCCATCACCCGGGAATTGAATGGGTGAACCATAAGCTGATGGTTGACCGGTTCCGGTTATACTCGCTGTTACTCCTCCATAAAAGTCTATCCGCCAGCTGATCAGCAGACTTCCTGTGCTGCAGCAGTTATCCGATAAACCGGTCAGATCAAGCATGGTATTACCCGTTCCCAGGGTGAAATAATCGGGTCTGCCAGGATTAATATCCATTGTTGCACTATTGTAAATAGCAGAATAAAGACCTTCAACACACTCACTGATTGCGGCAGGCGGAGTAAAGGTTGGAGGCTGATTGTCGGACACTACAATTGTTTGAGTACAGGTGCTGCTTGCCCCGCTTTTGGCAATGGTTACAGTTAAGGCATAAGTATTACAATTATTCCCGGCTAAAACTATGACTGTTTGGCTGTTTACACCGGAGGTGAATGAGCCATTCCCAATTATTGACCAACTATAAGTATCCATTCCCGCGGGAGCGGTATAGATCGTAGATATTCCGTTTGGGACTGATATTGAAGGTGTAATACTACATGGCAAATCAATCACATAAACAGAATAAGTACATAAAGAGGTGCATCCAAATCTTGAAATATTATCCGTAATTGTAAAAGAACCAACTGCAGTTGCATTTACAGTAACTGTCGGTCCGGTGTTTGAGCCTGAAATTATGCCGTTTCCGGAAATAGACCAGAGATGGTTCACATTATCTGACGGAATGGGAGTACTGATGTAAGTGTTTCCTGTTGATCCCGCAAATACGGATCCACTTCCGTTAATGGAACAGGAAGGAAGGGCATTTACGATAAGTGTAAATCCGGTGGAGGTCGTCTGGTTGCATTCTGGGTGTGAGGGATTAATAAAAACCTGATAATAGTAAGTCCCAACATTGGAAGCAGGCGGATTATAAGTAATACTGGTAGCCCCAATAATATCAGTCCAAGGGCCTGAAACAGAAATGCCGGACCTCCACTGGTAATTGTAGTTTCCGGTTCCATTGGTTATATTAGCTGTCAGAGTTATGTTTCCGTTCTGGCAGACGGAAGTGCTCCCCAAAATTGAAACGGAAGGGTCAGGTACTATGGTGATCACTTTGGGCAAGGTTGTAAATGTTGAACCACAGCCATCGGTTACCACACAGTTAAAACTGTAAACACCCGCAGTTGTCAGCTGGGGAGAATCATAAGTAGCGGAAGTTGCCCCGACGATTGGGTTGTTATTCAATTGCCACTGGTAGTTATAAGGAGTTTGCCCACCGGAAATTGCTGTCGTGAAACTTAATTCAGCCGGATTATAACCGGTGCATTCCGTGAGCGGGTCGGTGTTGTGAGCCCCTGGCACCAATGTCGAATAAATGGTAATAATGGCAGAACCTGAAAATGTCCCGGTGCAATTAGCGTCGTTGACAGCAGTTAACGAATAGGTTTTGTTAGTTCCTGGCGATACATTGAAGGTATAGGAGGAGGTTGATATGCTATTTATTTTTACCGGTGATGTGCCATCCGTGTAAGTAATAGACCAGGGTTGGTTGCCGGAAAGGTCTACGGTGATTGTTGCAAATGATCCACCGCAAATGGTTGCCGAACCCCTGATGGTTGCAGTGGGGAATGGGTTCACGGTTGATGTAACGGCAGTTCGGATTGCTGACTCACATCCGTTTGCAGATGCCTCCGCATAATAGGTGGTTGTTTCGGTGATTGTTGGATTAAGGACAGTCACAACGTTTCCACTTGTGGGGTCATCATACCATTTAATTGTTCCGGCACTTGGTGTTGCTGAAAATACAACCTGCCCTGAGGCGCAAACAGCTGCCGGACTTACGGATGCGGTACTCACCGTTGGTAAAGAGTTCACCGTTGCTGTAACGGCTGTCCGGGTTGCAGAATTACATCCGTTTGCCGATGCTGATGCGTAATAGGTAGTTGTTGCGCTGATTGTTGGATTAAGAATAGTAACGACGTTCCCATTTGTTGCGGCATCATACCAGGTAATTGTGCCGGAACTGGGTGTTGCTGAAAATACGACCTGTCCCGAAACGCAAACAGATGCCGGACTGACCGATGCGGAACTCACCGTTGGCAAAGGGTTCACCGTGGCGGTAACCGCGGTCCGGTTCAGGGAAACACATCCGTTTGCAGATGCCTCGGCGTAATAGGTTGTTGTTGCGCTGATCGTTGGATTAAGGACAGTTACCACGTTCCCATTGGTTGCGGCATCGTACCAGGTAATTGTGCCTGAGCTGGGTGTTGCTGAAAATACAACTTGCCCCGAAACGCAGACAGCTATCGGACTGACCGATGCAGAGCTGACCGTTGGCAAAGCGTTCACTGTTGCCGTAACAGCAGTCCGGCTTGCAGATACACAGCCGTTTGCCCATGCCTCGGCATAATAGGTGGTTGTTGTACTGATTATTGGATTAAGAAGATCTACGACGTTCCCATTTGACGAGGCATCATACCAGGTAATTGAGCCGGAGCTGGGTGTTGCCGAAAATACAACCTGCCCTGAAGCGCAAACAGCTGCCGGACTGACCGTTGCAGAGCTGATTGTGGGTATAGAGTTCACCGTTGCTGTAACCGCTGTCCGGGCGGCGGATACACATCCGTTTGATGATGCCTCCGCATAATAGGTGGTTGTTGACGAGAGGCTTGGCGTTGTAAAGGATGTTCCTGTTCCCAGGGAGGATCCACCTGTTAATGCTGTGTACCAATTAACAGTTCCAGCTGAAGCTGTTGCTCCTAAAATTACTGTACCTGTTCCACAAATCGATGCAGGTGTTGTTCCGGTGATGGTGAGCAACTCATTTACCGTTACCGAAGCCGTTGTTGAATAATCCGATGAACAGGTACCACTTGTTACCATTGCCCGATAATAGGTGGTTGCCATAAGAGCCGGTGTGGTGTAGGTCGCTGATGTGGCTCCGCTCCCTCCGGTTACATTTGTCCAGCCGGTATTGCCATCGGGAGATTGTTGCCATTGAATGGTGCCTGTATAACCGGTTACCGCTATGCTTGTATTGATGTTATAGCAAATAGTTGGAGAAGTGGCCGCCGCAGTACCGCCGACTGAATTTGGATATACCGTAATAATGGCCGTATTATTGGTGCTAATTCCGCTGCTGCAAACAGAACATGTGCCCGATGAAAGATTGGTAATTGTTACTGTGGTACTCCCGCTATTCGCCAGCACAGGAGTCGTAAAAGTTCCTGTCCCGGCCGAAGTAATGGTCATAGTAGCTGTAGAGCCGTTAGCAGTATTCGTTCCTGACAAATTATACGTTACCGTATAAGTACCAATCGGAAGAGTTGCAACGGTGCCATTTAGTGTAACGGTCACCGCATTCCCTACACAAGGCGATGTGGCAGAGGTGCTGGTAAGCGAATAGGTTGGACAAGCTGAATAATAAATAATTTTCACTTCTCCATCAGCTCCTGATCCCGATACATAAGGACCATGGGAATTGTCAAAATGACCTGACCCACCACCGCCAGCTCCTGGTGCAGATCCATCACTGCCATTGAATGGAGTGGTTTTACTTTGATCATTTCCTCCGGCTCCACCGGCAGCTCCTCCAGGTGTACCTGTTCCAGCGGTTCCACCAATTCCACCAAAATCGCCATTGTAAACTGCGCCTGCACCACCTGCACTACCTGCCCCAGCAGAGCCGCCACCTCCTCCACCTCCATGTTTGCCTCCGCCACCAGGGCCACCAAGGCCACCATTCCCACCTGAAAATGAAGCGCCACCAGGCGGAGCTGAAGCCAGTCCACCTGTCCCACCGCTATTTGTGCAATTATTACAATCAGCGGTGCTATTGCTTCCACCTCCGGCAGCAACAACTGTTGTCCCATTAAAAGTTGAATTTGTGCCTGCAAAACCCGGCGCACCACCATTTCCAACAACTACGGCATATTGTGTTCCGGATGTAACAGGAAAATTTGTTAATGTGGTATAGGCTCCGCCGCCGCCGCCGCCAGCTCCGGCATCGACATAAAGTGCAGTTGTTTCGCCTCCCCCACCGGCACCCCACGCCTGAATGGTTATACTGGTGACACCCGCAGGGGCTGAAAAATTATAGGTCCCGTTTGAATCAAAGATACAGGTAGCTGCAATACAAGGATGAGTCGTAAAAGCAGGGGTGGTACCCTTCGCCGCACTCACGGCACTTGTACACAAAGGAGAAGATGAAAATGCAATTGCGGTTATTTGTACGACATTATTAAGTATCCCGTCAAGATTTAGAGCTGGGGTGATAAAAGTTCCCGTTCCAGGGCTTCCGGCCGTAAAACTCATCGATGCGGTCGTGGAGGCTTTCGAATTTGGTCCCGTTACATTATAAGTTACCGCGTAGGTTCCGGTGACTAAACTTGACGAACTAACTGTTACAACCGCACTACTTCCCGTACAGGTAGTACTCCCTGCAACACTAAAACTGGTAACATCCGGGATTGCATTTACTGTTGCTGCAACCGAAGCAGTTCCCTGGCATCCATGGCTATCTGTTACAGTTAAGGAATAGGTACCTCCCATTGCCGTGGTTGCACTAGCTGAAACCGTTGGACTCTGAGTCGAATTGCTGTAGGATGATGGTCCGGTCCATGAATAAGTGGTCATTGCGCCAGGTCCTCCGGTTAATGCTAATTTACTGCCTACGCATATTGGACTAGTGCTGGTTGCCGTTACAGCAGGATTGGTATATGTGCCTATATTCACCGTTGCACTTGTAGAAGTACAGGAAGTTGCACTATTCGTTCCAACAACAGAATAACCTGTACCTGCGGCAACTGCTGTCCAGGTAAGTCCCGATCCCGTTCCTGCAACGGCGGTCCCTTGTGCTACACCACTTCCATTGTATAACTGATAGTTCACTCCGCTAACTGAGGTTGTGGAGGTTATCTTTCCATTGAGGCCAGGACTCGTACAGATTGTACTTCCTGTTAGGGAAAGTGCTGTCGGAGCTGCATTTACTTTTACCGTCACGTTCTGGGTACTTGCACAACCATTTGCAGTTGTGGTAATTGCATAGGTTACTACTACCGGCGCTGTTGTTGTATTGATTAAGGTTTCACTGATAACTCCGGTTGGACCGTTTCCTGCCGGATTGCTTATCCCGGGAACGACTGCTCGAGTCCATCCAAATGTGGCTCCTGTTGTTGAACTCGTGGCAGTATAACTGAAAAGTGTCTTACTGCAAATATCTGCAGGGGTGAGAGTACTGCTTAAAACCGGCTTGGGAGTTACTGCTACCGTGACTGCAGATCGTGTAGTGCTCACACAACCTGAAGCGGAAATAGATGCTTCGGCATAATAGGTAGTCGTGCCTGCCGGACTTACCAAAAAATTTGCCCCGCTTCCACTTGTACCGATACTGGAACCACCTGTTGCAACAGTATACCACCGGATCGTATTACCAACAGAGGTAGCTTTCAGGTTAGATGATCCACCTGCGCAAATTGCACCCGGTGTTGCGGTAACGGCTGTTGGAGCTGCAGGTACCGGATTTACAGTTACCGTAACGTTTTGGGTATTTGCACAACCGTATGCTGTAGTGGTAATTGCATAAGTTACGACTACCGCCGCGGCTGTAGTATTCGTCAATATCTCGCTGATAGATGCAGTTGAACCGCTCCCAGCTCCGTTGCTTATTCCGGCTACAACAGCACGGGTCCATGAAAATGTTGCCCCTGATGCAGCGCTTGTGGCCGTATAACTGAAGGTTGTCCCGCTGCATATTGAGGCCGGGGTCAGCGTACTGCTTAATAATGGTGGCGCCAATATTGTAACACTTACAGTAAAAGTATTTCCAAGACATCCTCCTATTTGAGGAGTGACTGTGTAAATAGCTGTCGCACTAGTTGTGCCTGTGTTTGTCAGTGTCTGACTGATTGAAGATTGCGGGGTGGTTTGGGCTGATCCTCCTGTAAAGCCTGTACCTGCAGGTGCAATCCAGGTATAGTTCGTATTTGATGGAGCTCCTGCCGGAGTTACAGAAAATGCCGCACCACTGCAGGTCGTTGCTGTCTGGTTTGAAATGGAAGGAGGGGTTACACTTTGCTGGGTTTGAGTCCCTGCATCCAGCAGAAAGTTAAAAAAAGCCCTTTGAGCAGCGACTTGTTCTGCAATAGTTCCGGATTGGTTAAGCTGATGAGCTGCCTCATACATAACCAAGCCTTTAGTCCCGAATGCAGGTCCATAGGCAATTATTGCCGCAGTAGTGGGATAAGTAATACTCGCATTAACATAATTTGGGTCATAGACACTTATTGTAGTTGTAGCTCTCCAACCGAATGGTCCCGGCACATAAATCTGCTCTGAACCGTTTTGAGTCGCACCATCCAAAATGCCAATGAACTGCATAAAAGGATTCGACGGTGATGTATAAGTGTAAGGTGGTGTGCCATTCGTATGACTTCCAAATGGCACAAGTCCTCCGTTACTTAAGAAATTACATCCGGGTAAATTTTCCAGCACACTAACAGCATGGCATCCCGCCCACATCGAACCACCGTTATTGATAAAGTATTGCAAGGCAGCAATCCATGTGGCATCCCAGAGGTTGGGATCTGCATGCGGCAAAATATACACATCGAGCTCGCCACTCACACTTCCGCATTGCGGTAACATGGTCGGATTCGCATTTATTACATAAGATGCAGTCGGAACCCCTGCATTGGCATAATAAGGCTGAATAAGCTGATCATTTGCGGCATCCAGGAATGCTCTGGGCCATTTGGATAACGTTTTAAAAAATGGAGCCGTAAAACTGCTTGTGGTAGGGCCATCAACAACTACACCTAAAGCTTTCCAGGTGTTAATTAATGCAATAACCGTTGAATTCACATTTTCAAAAGGGATAATGAAAGGACCTCCTTTATAGGCCTTATTCCCGTTGGCGGATGTAACTGCATTAAAATCAGTTCCATCTTTTAATTTTGAGGAGTTAATCGACCAATCAACCGAAATGCCTCCCTGGATGAAGGCATAGACCAATCCATAAGGTTTTAATCCATTTGCTATCGTTTGAGTCGGCTGCCCCATGTCAATAATATAGGCACCTGCATTATAGGATTTAGTAGGATTCTGGGCAGAACAAATGCCTGGCAGAATCGCCAGCAGAATTATCCAACTAACCCATAAACGAAGGAACTGTAAGGAAAATCTGCCATGAGTTTTTATCCCGGTTGCAATCGATTTAAATGAACAAGCCAGATTAATCAGGAACATAGTCAAGAAAATATGGCAGGTTCGTGTGAAATTATAATATAGTTGGATAAGGCTCATCGTTTTCAATATTCTAAGCAATCATCGAAGTATAGTTGCCGGATGCCGGCTGAATCTGATTTATCATCAATTTATGTTTTAGATTTATTTATCATCTGAATATCTGGCTTTTATAGCCACCTTCAACGTATAGTAACTGAGAATTCTATAAGTCAGAATTTTCCATTTTTCTGACGATGAATATCGATTTGCCAAAGACTGGACAATCTGATCTGAAAGACTATATTTCACTAATAACATGAACGTTATGATCTTTTTTAACGCTTTATCAATATTGATTAAAGAAATCACCTCATGCGGTTATAGAATTTTCTGCAAGTGTTCTACTCAAAGTTAAGTCTTGGCAGCCGGACAGTCGGTTGATAATCGGATACATCCGTTTAAACCCGATTGTATTCGATTATGATCGGATATAGTGCTGATTTATAATCTGATATATCAAGGAGTTATTTCGGATCAAAGTATAGTAAGAATCATTCAAGGCAAATGCAAGACATCCCACTAATGTGGCATGCGGGAGGGAGTATTAAAATAAGATTGGAGAATTATAAACGCGGGGTAAACTAACCTGAATGGACGTGTATTCCACTTGATAATCCGCCTGTTAGATCAGATACTTTCAGATTAATTCAGTAAGTTTTCATATCAGATGTGTCTAAGATCAGTTCAGGTTGATACTGATCTTAACAATCATACTTACTTATTTTTCAATATCTTCCGATGCAAGGAGACCAGATTCCGGTTGATGATAGAAGGTAATCCTATCCCGGTTTGTGAATCGAAATCAACCGGTACCCTTATCTTCCTTCTGAAGGCTGCAGGAAGCCGTCGGGTTTAATTGAAAGAATGCTTGAAGTGGTATTTATTGCCGGGTTTCGGGGTTCCGCCCGGCAAAGGCTGCACAACTTTCACTCTGAATCGGGAACAAGATACAAAGCGAATTTTGATAAAAATAGATAATGCATCTGATGTTCAACAGTTTTTAAGACAGTCTCTATAGATATCCAGGTTGCGGACAACCCAACTATTTTTATTCAAGATAGGTGTAACCATACAGGCCGGACCGGTAATTTGAGAGGAATTCCTTCCCTTCTTCAGCCGTAATAATTCCGGATTTTACAGAAGAGGTAACCCATGTTTCGACAGTTCTGACCAGTTTTTTCGGATTGTACTGAACATATTCAAGAACCTCCGCCACAGTCTCTCCATCTATAATCTGATCGATGCTGTATCCTTTATCATCAACTGAAACATGAACCGCATTCGTATCTCCGAATAGGTTATGTAAATCGCCTAAAATTTCCTGATATGCGCCTACGAGGAATACCCCAATGTAATAAGGTTCTTTTGGTTTGAGCGAATGGACCGGTAGGTAGTAGGATAGGTTGCGGGTAGAGATAAAATTATCAATTTTCCCGTCTGAATCGCAGGTGATGTCCTGAAGCGTTGCGGAGCGATCAGGTTTCTCATCGAGACGTTGAATGGGAATGATTGGAAAAATCTGGTCGATAGCCCATGAATCGGGTAAAGACTGAAAAAGTGAGAAATTACAGAAATATTTATCAGATAATAATTTAGGGAGATTTATCAGCTCTTCAGACACATGCTTCATCCCATTAGTCATTTGTTGGATCTCCTTGGCAATTGACCAGAAGAGCCGTTCGATTTTGGCTCTGGTCTGCAGATCAAGCAATCCCAAACTGAACCGGTCCAAGGTCTCTTCACGAATCTGCTGGGCATCGTGCCAGGTTTCGTGCATCCTGGTTTGATTCAGTGAATTCCATAGCGAATAAAGTTCCTTAAGCAATTCATGTTCACTCGCATCAATCTCCTCATCCTCTTCCCAAATTGGTAAACTCGTGGCTTCCAGAACCTCAAAAATCAGTACGGAATGATGGGCAGTAAGTGATCTGCCCGATTCGGTTATAATGTTAGGATGTGGCAGTCCGTTCTTATCACTTACGTCTACCATGGTGGATATCACATCATTAACATATTCCTGGATGCTGTAATTGACACTGCTTTCACTATTCGACGACCTCGTTCCATCATAATCGACCCCTAAGCCGCCGCCAATGTCCACAAAACTGATATTATACCCATTTTGATGCAGTTGCACGTAGAATTGGGATGCCTCGCGAATTGCAATTTTAATACGTCTGATTTTATTGACCTGACTGCCGATATGAAAATGAACCAGATGAAGACAATCCTTCATCTTATTTCTCTCCAGAATATCAAGCGCTTCAAGCAATTCACTCGAAGTAAGCCCAAATTTGCTAACATCTCCTCCTGAATCTTCCCATTTCCCGCTTCCCGAACTGGCAAGCTTGATTCGGATGCCAAGATTTGGTCTGATTTTAAATTGCTTGGCAATTTTTATAATTAATTTAAGCTCACTTAATTTTTCGACCACTAAAAATATGCGCCTACCCATCTTTTGGGCAAGTAGCGCAAGTTCAATATAATCTTCATCTTTATAGCCATTGCAAATGATCAGTGAATCATTATCCGTGTTGATGGCAATAACTGCATGTAATTCGGGTTTAGACCCGGCTTCAAGTCCGATATTGAATTTTTTACCGTGGCTAACAATCTCCTCAACCACAGGTCTCATCTGATTGACTTTAATCGGATAGATAATAAAATTCTGGGCTTTGTATAAATATTCTTCAGAAGCCGTTTTGAAACAACTGGCCATTTTCTCGATCCTGCTATCCAGAATATCAGGGAAACGGATCAGCATAGGGGCAGAAACATCCCGTAATTGAAGTTCCTCAACCAGCTCTTTCAGATCCACCTCAACACCATTTTTCCTGGGCGTTACCACAACATGACCTTTGTCACTGATTGAAAAATAATTAATTCCCCATCCGTTGATGTTATACAGCTCAGCAGAGTCTTCAATACGCCATTTTCTCATTAATTACGCTTTTGTTTGTTTAAACCTTTTAACCCAAAAATTGCGATAAAGGTAGTAAATTTGTTGCTTTGAAACAGAGATTAAAAACGTTTACCCTAATATTGAAAATAGATCTATGGAAATCAAATTTGAAATAGCTCAGGAAAAACAATCGGCTGCTAAAGCATACCTGATTCTTGATCCGGATTTTCCGCCAAATATTCCATTAAATGATTTGGAATACAATTATTTAAAGAACCAATCCGTAGAAAATTCTTTGGTCATTATAAACAGGTATACTGAGTTAATTCTGGTTGCATTCGCCGACAATTCCAAGCCTAAAAATGTATTTCTGGAGCAGTGCCGAAAGAGAGGAAACGAGATATCTGCACTTCTTCGAAAGGAGAAGATCAGCCAGATAGACCTCATTGTTTCAAAGGACGAACCTGAAGGCACACTTGCCATTGCAGAAGGATTATCATTGGGCAGTTATCAGTTTTTAAAGTACAGGTCCCCCGGTTCCAAAATACCATGGCGTCTTGAGCTTATAAGATTCATCGGGCAAGAGGTCTCGGAAAATCTTGTCAATCAGTTGTCTGCCTTAGTCGGGGCTGTCTTTATAACCCGTGATCTTGTCAATGAACCCGCCTCTTACCTAAACTCACTCAAGCTGGCGGAGATTTTTGAAGCAATGGGTAAATCCGCCGGGTTTACCACTGAAATCTTTAATAAAGAGAAGATTAAAGAGTTGAAAATGGGAGGACTATTGGCGGTCAACCAGGGAAGCATTGATCCACCGACATTTTCAGTACTGAAGTGGGAACCCGTTGGAACAAAGAATGCGAAGCCAATAATTCTAGTCGGCAAAGGGGTGGTATACGATACCGGCGGACTCAGCCTGAAACCTACAAAGGATTCGATGGATTATATGAAATGCGATATGGCTGGCGGAGCAGTTGCAGCAGCAGTTATCTATTTTATGGCTAAATGTAAGATCCCGTTGAATGTCATTGCCCTGATTCCATCAACCGATAACCGTCTGGATAGCAAAGCCTATGCCCCGGGGGATGTCATTTTGATGCATAGCGGACAAACCGTCGAGGTGCTGAACACTGATGCAGAGGGAAGGTTACTCCTGGCAGATGCCCTAAGCTACGCCAAAATCTTTAACCCCGAACTGGTCATTGATGTGGCAACACTTACAGGCGCAGCATCCATGGCTATAGGTCACCATGGAATTGTCGCAATGGGGAACACCGAGGATGCAACTTTCAATGCCCTGAAGCGATCGGGAGAAAATGTTTATGAACGAATCGTCGAATTTCCCCTGTGGGAGGAATATGGTGAATCCATCAAATCGGATATCGCCGATCTGAAAAACGTTGGAGCCCGGGAGGCCGGTGCAATTACAGCAGGTAAGTTCCTTGAGAATTTCACCGATTATCCCTGGATTCACCTGGATATTGCAGGTCCTGCGTACCTGAATACTGCAGATCACTACAGAACCAAGGGGGGTACTGCCACTGGCGTAAGATTACTGATCGATTTTCTAAACCATTTAGTCTGAGCTAAATTAAACACCCTGCAGGATAATCAATACCATCATCTCACCCTTTTGTGGCCGGAAGGTCGGGTACCGCATTAAATTACACCCGATTATTCTCAAATTAAAACATTATATTTGACAAGTCAATCGTCTTTAAATACGGTTGTTTATTAATCTTTAAAAGTCCCGGAATGGAACAACATAAAATTAAAGTGGGGATTACTCACGGTGATATCAATGGAATTGGTTATGAAATAATTATTAAAGCTTTAGCTGACAGCAGAATACTGGAGATGTGCACTCCGATTGTTTATGGCTCATCAAAAGTCGCGGCCTATTATCGTAAGGCTATGGATAATGAAATTTTTACATTTAATACCATAAACTCAGCCAAGGAAGCAAATCCCAAGCGTCCAAATATTATAAACTGCATCAGTGAGGAGGTTCGTGTTGAGCTTGGTAAATCGACAAAAATGGCGGGCGAGGCCTCATTTGCGGCTCTTGAAGCTGCCGTTCGCGATCTTAAAGCAGGCGACATTGACGCAATAGTTACAGCTCCGATTAATAAGGAAAATATTCATTCAGAAAGCTTTAAGTTCCCTGGTCATACTGAGTATTTTGCCAAAGAGTTTGGGGTTAAAAACTATTTGATGCTCATGATCAGTGATATTCTGAAAATCGGGGTAGTAACCGGACACATTCCAATTAGCCAGGTGTTAGCATCAATTACCAAAGAAAATATTTTAAGTAATCTGAGAGTCCTCCACAAAACATTACTCGAAGATTTTTCAATCAGAAAACCCCGGATCGCAGTTCTTGGACTCAATCCACACGCGGGTGATGGCGGCGTAATCGGTGATGAAGAGGAAAAAATCATCCTGCCTGCTATCAGACAGGCAAATGATGAAGGGATTATCGCTATCGGACCCTACCCCGCAGATGGATTTTTTGGGGCCGGCGATTTCAAAAAATTTGATGCCACACTGGCCATGTATCACGATCAGGGATTGATCCCGTTTAAATCATTCGCCTTTGAATCAGGAATAAATTATACAGCCGGATTACCCATTATCAGAACCTCACCGGGGCACGGAACTGCCTACGGCATTGCAGGAACCGGTACTGCATCCGAAGAATCATTCCGCAATGCGCTCTATCTGGCTATTGATCTTTTTGAGAACAGAAAGCGTTTTAATGCACTTTCAAAAAATCCGTTGCAACGGCACGAAATCGACAGAACTGGCGGAGAATAGTGTTTTAATTCACTTTTAAGCGATGTACGAATATATAAAAGGAACAATTTCAGAATTGACTCCGGCCGGTGTTGTTGTAGAAACCGGCGGATTGGCATACTTTTTGCATATTTCCGTAAATACATATTCACGGATCAAGGGAGTCGAACACACTAAATTATTCCTGCACGAGGTCGTCAGGGAGGATGCCCACTTGCTATATGGCTTTTCAGATCAGGAGGAACGTGATTTCTTCAGGATGTTGATTTCAGTCAATGGAATAGGTGCCGCTATTGCCATTATGATGCTTTCATCCTATCTTCCTGATGATCTGCGCGATGCAATTTTAACAGATAACGTAAATCTTCTGAAAGGCATTAAGGGCATTGGAGTCAAAACAGCCCAGCGGGTTATAATTGAGCTGAAAGATAAAGTGGGTAAAGGCATATCTTCTGACAGGCTTCTAAAATCGGGCAATTCAGTGGTCCGCAATGAAGCATTGAGTGCCCTGGAAATGCTGGGATTCAACAAGAAAGCAGTGGAAAAATCAATAGATCAGATAATTGCAGCAAATCCTGAACTAACTGTTGAACAACTTTTGAAAATTGCACTAAAAAGCTTTTAATTAAAATATCATTGCGAGGAGTCCTCTTAAATACGGCAGTAGTCTTATCTTTATTGATCATTTCCTCTTTAACCGGCAATTCTGTTGCAAAGGGAAGGCTGGATGTGTCAGATGGGGAAGCTTTAACAACTCTCAAACCCTCTGTTCAGGATACCGCTCATCGCGATACCCTGATTTCGCTTCCTTTTCCCTTTAAGGATCAGAACCTCTTTGCAAAATCGGGGATAAAAGACTCCTCTGCCTTATACCTCAAAAGACCTTCCAATATTCATACGGTCATAGAATATGATCCTGTTTCGGGCGATTACCTGATCTCCGAAAAAATCGGCACCATGGATTACCGCCTCCCGATTTGTCTGCGCCGCATTGATTTCCTGAAAAACGATCTTGAGGAATCCATTGACCGTTACTGGAGAGACCGGATAGCGCAGAATTCCCTCGATAAAAAATCGCAGCTTATACCTCAGTTTCAGATCGGTGGAGAAGCATTCAAATCGGTCTTTGGATCAAATGTGGTAAATATAAAGCCCCAGGGATATGTCGAAATTAGCCTGGGAGTGATGAGTACCCGAATTGAAAACCCGTCCATCCCGGTTCGGATGCAAAAAATCACAACCTTTAATTTTACCGAAAAAATCAATGTTAATCTCGATGGCCAGATTGGTGACAGGCTGAAAATGAAGTTTAACTATAACACCGACGCAACCTTTGATTTCGAGAATAAAATAAAACTCGACTATACCGGGCATGACGACGATTTTTTGAAAAAAGTTGAGGCAGGAAATGTATCCATGCCACTGGCAGGAACCCTGATCAAAGGGGGAACCAATCTCTTTGGGGTCAAAATGGACATGAAATTCGGGAAATTAACCGTTTCAACAGTCTTATCCCAGCAAAAAGGGGAAACAAAAGTAATTAATTCGCAAGGGGGTGCAACTTCATCCAAATTCAACATTAATGCAACGGATTATGATGCAAACCGCCATTTCTTGCTGGCTCACTATTTTCACGACAACTACGATAATGCACTCCAGGCCCTGCCTATTATCAGATCCCCTGTGACCATTGACAAGATCGAAGTTTGGGTGACCAATAAATCCAATAATTTCCAGCAATCACGGAACATTTTAGCCCTGATGGACCTTGGTGAAACCGGCAATAATAAGCAGAATCAAAACATTCCCGCTTTTGGCGATAATCCAGGTATGTCATTCCCTGCCAATACTTTCCCGGGAAACAATGTCAATGGCATCTATAAACAGATGAGCACCACCTATGCCGGTATTCGAAATGTTTCACAAATCACGCAAGTTTTAAATCCGTTGGCAGCGATGAATTTTATCCGGGGACGTGATTATGAAAAAATCGAAAATGCACGGTTACTGGATTCAACCGAATATACCATCAACCGTCAACTTGGCTATATATCATTGAATCAGGCATTAAATGCCGACGAAGTACTTGCGGTCGCCTATCAGTATACAGAGAATGGGGTAGCTTTTCAGGTTGGGGAATTTTCGACAGATGGAATTGCTGCACCGGGAACCTTAATTCTGAAATTACTCAAAGGAACAAATCTGAGTCCGCGATTTAAGAACTGGAATTTAATGATGAAAAACATCTATAACATTAATGGCCAGCGGATTTCAGGCGAAAACTTCAAGATGGATGTCCATTACCGAAACGATGCTGCAGGTCTGGATATCAGCTATCTACCCGATGGCCCCATTCAGCAAAAAATATTACTTGGAGTTATGAATCTTGACCGTCTGGACAAACAGCTCGATCCTTACCCGGATGGCATTTTTGATTTCATAGAGAAAATAACGATCAATTCGCAACGGGGCCGCATCATATTCCCTGTTATTGAACCATTCGGATCAAATCTTGCCCGGCAAATGGCCGGAAATACTGCAGCGATTAATAAATATGTCTTTCAAAGCCTTTACGACAGTACAAAAACGGTAGCAGCGCAGGATGCCGAGAAAAATAAATACAAGCTGGTCGGGAGTTTCAAAGGATCGTCTACCAGTGACATTTCTCTTGACGCCATCAACATTGCACGTGGTTCGGTGAAAGTGCTGGCGGGAGGCCTGGCGCTGCAGGAAAACATCGATTATATCGTCGATTACACCCAGGGTCGGGTGAAAATTATTAATCAGGGGATACTCGAATCGGGGACCCCTATCACCATTTCAACAGAAAGCCAGGATTTATTCAGCATGCAGCAGAAGACGCTGCTCGGAACACATTTGAATTACGAAGTCAGCAAAAATTTCAATATTGGCGGTACGCTGATGTACCTGAACGAGCAACCCCTTTATACCAAAGTAAATTACGGTGACGATCCGATTTCCAACCTCATGCTCGGGATGAATGCCTCCTATAATACAAATTCAGGGTTACTTACAAAGGTGGCAAACTTACTCCCGTTTCACAAGACCAACGAAGTTTCAAAGATTGCAGTTGAAGCTGAATGGGCCAAATTAATCCCTGGACATCCCAAATCAATTACCAAACAGGGAGCAGTTTATCTCGATGATTTTGAAGGAGCTCAAACCCCTATCAGCCTTAAATCATTCGTCGGATGGTCAATGGCAAGTACTCCCCAGTACAATGAGTTGTTCCCCGAAGGCAATCTGATCAATGACCTCGCCAATGGCTATAACCGCGCACATCTTGCCTGGTACATAATCGATCCGTATATGCAACGGAGTACAGCCCCCAATTATTTGATCGGAGAAAAAAAACTTGACGACCACAGGATCAGGGAAGTTTCTCAGCTGGAAATGTATCCTGAGCGGCAAATACCAACTGGTCAGCCAACCAATATCCCGACTCTTGATGTCGCCTACTATCCTTCCGAAAGAGGATCCTACAACTATGATGCTTTACCCACCGTTTATTCTGCAGGTGTGGATGCCAATGGTCTTCTGAAATCACCCGAAACGCGTTGGGGTGGAATCACCACCAAAATCACCACCAGCGATTTTCAGAATGCCAATATTGGGTATATTCAATTCTGGGTGATGGACCCTTTCGCTATGGATACGATCACAAATCCTAATCCCGGAGGCGATCTTTACTTTGACCTTGGAAGTATATCCGAAGACGTCCTTCGTGATGGCCGAAAATCGTTTGAGCAGGGTTTGCCTGCTGACGGGAACTACTCAAATTGCGACCAAACGGCCTGGGGCAGGGTTTCAAAACAGCAGGCTTTGGTAAAAGCGTTCGACAATTCAACGCAGGCACGTGTCTATCAGGATATTGGACTAGACGGGCTCAGTTCAGCGGATGAAAAATCCTTTTTCAGTAAATACCTCAGTACCCTTGGGACAGTAGTTAATAATAGTGCAGCTTTGGCACAGGCCGATAAAGACCCGTCAAGTGATGATTACCATTATTTCCGTGGCTCAGATTACGATAGAGACACGCTTGACGTTTTACAAAGGTACAAATATTATTCCCGGTCAGAGGGAAACTCTCCCACTTCGGCTCAGTCTCCCGAAAGTTATCCTACTGCAGCAACATCAATCCCTGATGTTGAAGATATTAATGACGATAATACGTTGAATGAAAATGAGGCTTACTACCAGTACCATCTCAGGATCGACCGGAATAATATGGAAATTGGCCAGAATCATATTACCGATAAGATTACCTCAAATGTAACCCTCTACAGTGGCAGGAAGTCTACAATTACCTGGTATCAATATACAATCCCGGTTAGTTCTCCGGATAAAGTTTATGGCTCTATCAGTGATTTTACCTCTATCCGTTTTATGAGGATGTTTTTAAAAGGATGGAAAAAGCCGGTTGTTATGAGGTTTGCTTCACTCGACCTGATCCGGTCAAGCTGGAGAGCCTACGATCAGGATCTTACAGAAGACCAGACTGCTCCTGTCCAGAATCCAAATACCCAATTTGAAATATCTGCAGTAAATATAGAAGAAAACAGCACAACATCACCGGTAAATTATGTCCTTCCTCCCGGAGTAAGTCGGCAGATCGACCCCTCAAATCCACAGTTGGTTCAATTGAATGAGCAGTCGATGGTCTTGCGGGCAACCAACCTGCAGACAGATGATGCACGTGCTGCCTATAAACCCATGCAGTTCGATATGCGGATGTACAAAACCCTGAGTCTGGATGTCCATGCTCATCAGATGGTTGGAACATCTGTAGCTGACGATGATCTCTATTTATTCCTTAGGATAGGTTCAGATTTTCAAAATAACTACTACGAATATGAGATTCCACTGGCACTCACTCCAACAAAAAATAATTACAGTTCTCTTATTCCGGGCGACCAGCTGGCCGTATGGCCGTTGGCAAATCAGATAAATATTCCGCTGGATTCATTGGTCCAACTCAAACTGAACAGAAATACCGCCATGCGAAAGGCAGGTTCTACGATCAATCTCGCCTCTGTTTTTCAGGAGGTTCATGCCGGTGTGAATGGGAATAAGAATCTTCTCAAAGTCAAAGGAAATCCCGACCTCTCACAGGTGGTATCCGGGATGATCGGAATCCGGAATAAAAAAGCAAAAGGTCTAGGCCCAAAATCGGTGGAGGTTTGGGTGGACGAAATGCGTCTGACAAAATTTAATGAGAAAGGTGGATGGGCAGCCAGGGGCCGCATTTCAGGGAATCTGGCAGATTTAGGTAACTTTTCCCTCTCTGGGGGCTATACCTCTTCAGGATTTGGAAGCATTGATTCAAAAATGCAGCAACGTACGCTTGACAATACCAGCGAGTATAATTTCTCAACCAATCTTGAACTTGGAAAGTTCTTTAAAAAAGAGTCAGGGGTTAAAATACCATTCTCTTTTGGGATCTCCAAATCGGTTTCCACACCCGAATATTCTCCACTGGATAATGATGTGACGATGTCACAGGCACTTTCCAATGCGGGAAGCGCACATGCGCGTGATTCGATAAAGCGGATCTCCCGGACTTATACTATGCAAAGAAGTCTGAACCTAACCAATGTCCAGATTGATAAACCAAACAAGTCGGGCCAACCAAAATTCTATGACATCTCCAATTTCTCACTCACTTACGCACATAATGTTAATGAACAAGGGGATATCACCACCGTCGAGAATAAAACGATTAATTCCCATATCCTGTTTAATTACAACTTTGTTACCCGTCCTATCCCATTTGATCCTTTCAAAAACGTTACGTTTCTAAAAAAACCATCCTTATCCATCGTTCGTGATTTTAACCTGAATTTTGTTCCCAGTCAGATATCCTTCCGGTCGGATATGAATAACACCAGTAATATAACCCAGTACAGGGATATTACCGATCCGGGACTTGCACTTCCCAAAACATATCTTACCGATTTTAGGTGGAACCGGTATTACGACTTCAAATACGATCTTACCCGCGGTCTGAAGATTGATTTCTCGGCGGTCAATTCATCGCGGATTGACGAACCTCTGGGTGCCCTGGATAAGAATTTAAGCGGATACCAGGCCCGCCGGGATACAATCTGGCAAAACATTCTGGACGGGGGACGCAATACCCATTATTCCCATACCTGGAACATCTCCTACGTTATTCCAATCAATAAACTTCCATTCCTGGATTGGGCATCCTCCTCCGTGACCTATCGGGCAGCCTACACCTGGGATGTTGCACCGTTAGGTACGGGAAATTATGTATCAGGTAACAGTATCAGTAATTCCGGGGCTCTTCAGATAACGGGACAGGCTGACTTCTTAAGATTATACAACCGCATACCCTATCTTAAACGAATTAATCAAAAATATGGGGAATTCAGCCGTGGAAGGAGGGATGTGCTCACCAAAAAAGGGCAAAATATTCCATTGAATATGAATGTGCCATTAAAATTTAAGGATGGGAAAGTGGCTTTGAAAAAGAACGTCCCACAGTCAATCTTTCATAAATTGGGAACTTTAAATGTGGCAGTCAGGGTAACCGATGAAAAGGGGAAGGTGATCAATGGAAAAATAAAGGTGGTCAATGAGAATCGGGTGATGTTCACCCCCGAAACCGATTGTGCCAAAGCAATCGTCGAAGTATCCGGCGGAAAGGATAAAGCTGCAAAAGTGAGCATAAAGTTTGATGAATACCTGGCCCGTTTTCTGATGATGGTCTATTCGGTAAACGTCTCCTATTCTGAGAACGGGGGAACCGGTCTGTATGGGTACCTGCCGGGATCGAGCTTCTTAGGTTCGGTCAATTATGCGGGAGTTGACGGACAGAAACTCTTTGCACCGGGTTTGCCATTTATATTTGGCCAACAAAGTTCTAATTTTGGTCTGCTTGCTGCTCAGAGAGGCTGGATTACGACTGATACGACCCTGAATAAACCTTTTATGCTCAGCGAGAATACCCGTTTGAGTATCCGGGCAAAACTGGTTCCACTACCTGACCTGAAAATTGACCTGATCGCAAACCGGAGTTTTTCGAGTAACTCCTCCTCTTTTCTTATCTATAACAGTCAAAACGGCTGGGGAGAATATAATAAAATGATGAATGGAAATTTCAGCATGTCGATCATCTCGATCGGATCTTCCTTCGAAAAGATCGGAAGTTCGGGGGCACAAGCCTCCAGAGTGTGGAATACTTTCTCCCAAAATCGCGAAGTTATTGCCCAACGTCTTGATCAATCAAGGATTGCAAATTCAACGTTTGGGTATTCACCGGGGACTTTTGACCCCTATACCAATTATCCTGCAGGGTACGGCCCGTTGTCACAGGATGTGCTGATCCCTGCATTCCTGGCAGCCTATACCGGGACTAGCCCCGAGAAAGTACCGCTTACCCCTTTCCCATCTGCTAAATTCATGATGCCAAACTGGCGAATCCAATATTCTGGAGTCGTGAGTAAAATTCCATGGCTTAAAGACTTTATGAAATCGATGAGCATCCTTCATGATTATAAATCGACCTACAGCGTCGGCTCATATGTCTCAAATCTTGATTACCAATCTCAGAGCGACGGGTTTAATTATATCAGGGATGCAAATGAGAATTTCTTGTCCCAATATACGATCGGAACAATCAATATTAATGAAACCTTCAACCCCCTTATCGATATCGACGTCACCTGGCTGAATAATTTCACCTCGCGTTTTGACTGGCGGAAAACAAGAAACCTGACTCTCAGCCTGACGAATAACCAGTTGATGGAACTTTATGACAATCAGGCAAGTCTGGGACTTGGTTATCGTTTTGATAATATGAAGATGTTTGTCAAGACAAAGACTTCACAAAAGATGTACAATAACGCGCTGAATGTCAGATTGGATTTAGCCTTTGGAAAAAATAAAACCGTACTTCGCCAGCTCGATCAGGAGAACAATCAAACAACGGCAGGTCAGCAATCGGTATCGGTAAAATTCTCGTCAGACTATAAACTTAGCCAGGCCTTTACGATCAGGTTATTTTATGACCGACTCGTGACCAACCCGTTTATTTCGAATGCCTACCGGACAACCAATTCCAATCTGGGTGTTAGTTTCAAATTCACACTGACGCAATAAGTCTTTCCGGGAAAAAGGGTTTAACGGTGTCAGCTCCCCCGCATCATTTAAAATATCCAGGTCCAATCATCATTGGTTTGGGTAATATAAATCGTAAACTTATTGCTGCCTGCAATTCGCAGCTGGCTGCCGGTAGATTTATGCCGGGAGTAATTCAAATCTTTCAGAGTCTGGTAAACGATGAATATCTATTAGATACAGCATTTGAGCCAATGGCTGACAGCCAAAAGCAGGCTGCAAATCATTAACCTGTTTTCAGCATGGAAAGTTTCTTAACCCATACAATTCGTTAGACAAACAATATCAGGCAGTGGCCAGGGTCGCAATACTCACCTTTACTCCGGGGATTTCAAGCAACGGGATGGAACACGCCTCCAGAGTCGCCCCGGTGGTAACAACATCGTCCACAAGCAGCAGATGTTTATTCAATAAAGAAGCCCCATTTTTAACGCTGAAAATACCACTGACATTTTCCCAGCGTTCGAATCTCCCCTTACGGGTTTGAGAATCGGTATGAACCACACGGATCAGGTTACCTGAAATCAGGGGGCGACCCATTGCCAGAGATAATCCTCTGCAGATTTCGACACTCTGGTTAAACCCTCTCTTCTTCTCTTTCTTAGGATGTAACGGAACCGGCATTATTGCATCAATATTTTGATACATAGCATTCTGAATCAGGTCATAACCAAAAAGAAGCCCCATCTTGTATCCCACTTCGCGGTTGCCTTTGTATTTAAGTTGGTGCAACAGGTGTTGAAGGCGTCCTCCTTTATCGAATCGACAGAAAGCGGTGGCAAGTTCGATCTGCACCCTTCCTGTAAATTGTAGAAAAACTGGGTTTTCACGAATTAAATGATAATTTGTTCTGGGAAGGTCAGCCAAACAATTTAAACAGAGGACATCTTCTCCTCTTACCAGGGAGGAGTTACATCCGGCACACAAACGCGGATAGAAAAGGGCTATCAGATCTTCAGGAAAGATCATCTTAGGGGTAATTTTAAACCGCTTGTTTTTACAAATTTACCCAAAGTAATTCAGAAAAGTTTAAATTCGGATATCAAATAAACTTGGTAATTAAAAATATAAAGTACCTTTAGTAGCAAAATTTCAGGGTTATGGCTAAAGATAAAAAGAACAAAAAGGCACTAAACTTCAACAAGCATGGCTTGAAACGGGCCATACTGGAAGTGTACTACGAAAACAGCAATCAGACATTTAATTATAAACAGATCGGTTCGGCTGTCGGAGCCAAGGATGTGGGTCAGTTGCAACTGGTCAATGTCGTCTTACAGGAGCTGCGTGATGCAGAAACGCTCATCGAGACAGAACGCGGCAAATACCGGCTTAAATCACAGGGAGGAACTGTAACCGGATTCATGGAGCTTAATTCCAAAGGTTTTGGAAAGGTAAGCAGTGAAGAATTGGAGGAGCCGGTTCTGGTCTCGGCAGCCAATATGAATCATGCACTTGATGGGGACAAGGTAAGGATTCGGCTTTATGCACGGCGGAAACGAAGTGATCCGGAGGCTGAAGTAATTGAAATCATCGAGCGGGCTAAGACAACCATTGTGGGAACAGTCGAGATTTCTCCATTCAGTGCCTTTCTCATCCCCAATAAAAAGACCCCTTTCGATCTTTTTATTCCAAAAGACAAATTGATGGGGGCAAAACACGGGCAAAAAGCGGTGGCCCGGATCATGGACTGGCCGGAGCGCGCCAGGAATCCATTTGCGGAGATCATTGATGTGCTTGGAGATGCCGGGAACAATACGACTGAAATGCATGCCATTTTAGCAGAATTCGGCCTTCCATATCACTATCCGGAAGCCGTGAACCAGGCAGCTGAAAAGATCCCATTCGAAATTCCAACGGATGAAATAAAAAACAGGCGCGATTTCCGCCAGGTTCCCACTTTTACGATCGATCCCGCCGATGCCAAAGACTTTGACGATGCCTTATCGGTTCAAAAACTTGAAAACGGTTTGTGGGAAGTAGGGGTTCATATTGCAGATGTCACCTGGTATGTAAAACCCGAGTCCTTGCTCGAAGAAGAGGCCTACAACCGGGCAACGTCGGTTTACCTGGTTGATCGCGTTGTCCCCATGTTACCGGAGAAACTATCGAACGGAGTTTGTTCACTGCGTCCGCATGAAGAAAAACTTTGCTTTTCGGCCGTATTCCAGCTGGATGAAGAGAGTAAAGTACACCATGAATGGTTTGGCAGAACAATTATCTATTCTGATCGCCGGTTTGCCTATGAAGAGGCTCAACAGGTGATTGAAACGGGGGGAGGGGATTTAAAGGAAGAAATTCTTACCCTCGATCGGCTGGCTAAAAAACTGAGGAAAAAAAGATTTGAATCGGGATCGATCGGGTTTGACCGGGTTGAGGTGAAATTTGAAATCGACAAGGATGGCAAACCACTTAGCGTCTTCTTCAAAGAGTCAAAAGATTCAAACAAACTGATCGAAGAATTTATGCTGCTGGCCAACAAAAGAGTGGCTGAATTTGTAGGCAAGCCCGGCCCAAAAAAGAAAGAACGGACGTTTGTTTACCGTATCCACGATAAGCCCGATCCCGACAAACTCGACTCGTTTAACCATTTTATCAAACGATTTGGGTATGGCATCATGACCAATAACCCCAAAACGGTTACAGAATCAATGAATAAACTGATTGAAAATGTAGCCGGGAAGAAGGAACAGAATGTGATCGAAACCCTTGCCATCCGGACCATGGCAAAAGCCGAATACTCGACCAGAAATATTGGTCATTACGGGTTAGGGTTTGAATTTTATACCCATTTTACATCTCCTATCCGCCGCTATCCCGATATGATGGTTCACCGGTTACTCGCCCGCTATCTCGAAGATGGACGGTCGGTACAGTCGGCCCAGTATGAAGAGATGTGCAAACATTCTTCAGATATGGAGAATAAGGCAGCCAATGCAGAACGGGCCTCTATCCGATACAAACAGGTAGAATTTATGTCCGATAAGATCGGTCAGCAATTCAAAGGGGTGATCTCGGGAGTCAAGGAATGGGGGATTTATGTCGAATTGGATGAGAATAAGTGTGAAGGAATGATTCCTATGTTCGAACTTACTGACGATTTTTACGAATTCGACGAAAAAAATTATTGCATTATTGGGCGCCGAACCCACAAAAAATATCAGCTTGGTGACCCCATCGAGGTTGAAATAGCCCGAGCAAATCTTGAAAGAAAGCAACTCGACTTCCGCATTGTCGGTGAGGTACTTCCGCCGCAAAAGATAAAAAGTCCTGTTCGTGGAAAACGCTGGAAGTAACCGAATTGTAAAATATCACAAAGCTTGATGGTTCATCTTTCAGCATATTACTGAGTCTCAATAAATCTAAGATCAGTTACTCATCGATTACGGAGAAGAAAAGTGCCTTTATAATTGCATTCCGAAGTCTCGGGATTGTGTCTTTACGGGATATGGTCATTAACAACAAATTGTTTCAGGCAAAATTCGGAACTCCACGAAAAAATGCTTGTTTGTCTCTTTTAATTTCTATTCTTTTGCGTTAACTTCCCGGGTTGTTTTAGTAAGACCTTTATCGGGCAGAAATACCGGAAATTTCAATCTTAGCGATAATGGTGCTATCAAGTTTTGTATTAATGTTACTGAAGGTCCTTCTGATTATCGTAGTTTTGATAATTGGAGTTCTTACTTTTTACCGTACACGTACCTTTTCAAAAGGGACTTCAGGAAAAAAAATGTCTTTCAGAAAAAAAACAAAACCCTTTGATGTAGCTATTGAACTTCAAAAAAGCACCCGTTTCAACCCCTCAAATGTTGAAATGATCGTAACTAATACCGGGAGCCGCGAGATTGATCTTCATGCTCCTGTACTTATTTTTAAGCGATGGTTTACACGGCGTAAATTTCGCGTGCTCAAGGTGGAACATTCCGAGATTTATCCGGTACTTCTGGAGCGGGGAAAAACTTATTTATTAGATATTTCGTTAGAACAGTTTTATGAGACAGTACCTGAATTACAACTTGCCTGTCGAATGAGTGTTGAAATGAGAGATCTCAGTGGCAAGAGATTCAAGAGTCAGACAATCCGATTGAAATGGTTTTAATTGAATGAGAAACTGGAGATTTAAGGAGAGTGATTTTAACGATTTTCCCGTTTATGAGGGGCATGATCTGGGGATAACCTGGACACCCGAAAAAACGGTTATCAGAATTTGGGCTCCATCCGCACAACGCATTTTTTTCAGACTTTACACCTCAGGGCTGGAAGGAAAACCGGTTAAAGAATTTCAGCTCCTTCCCGATAAACAAGGCACCTGGATTTACGAGATCAAAGAGAACCTTGAAGGATTATTCTATACCCTTCAGGTAAAGGATGGACTGGAATGGCTCAAGGAAGGACCAGACATCTACGCAAAAGCGACCGGGGTCAATGGGAGACGTGGTGCAATCATCAACCCTCAAACGAGTAATCCGTTGCACTGGGAGACTGACCATCGTCATACCCTGGCGAACCCCACAGAGATGGTAATTTATGAAGTTCATATTCGCGACTTCTCGATGTCACCCACCTCGGGGATGCAAAATAAAGGGAAATATATCGGTTTTTGTGAGCTGGGGACTAAGCTTCCAACGGGTGAGACGACAGGGGTAGACCATCTGAAAGAACTCGGGATAACTCATGTCCATTTACTTCCGGTAGCTGATTTTTATACTGTTGATGAATTAAATCCCGCGGCACATTATAACTGGGGATATGATCCTTTGAATTACAATACGCCCGAAGGGTGGTATTCGACCGATCCCAACATTGGAACTACCCGGATCCGGGAAATCAAACAACTGGTCCAATCCCTGCACAGCAACAACCTTGGAGTAATCCTCGATGTAGTCTATAATCATACCGGCCTGATTTTTGAGTCGTATTTTAATCAGACCGTACCAGGATATTTCTATAGGTTCAATCAGGATGGCACCTTTTCTGACGGAAGCGGATGCGGAACGGAACTTGCCACCGAACGCGAAATGGTCAGAAGATATATCATCGAGTCGGTGGCCTATTGGGCGGAAGAATACCATATCGATGGATTTCGCTTCGATCTGATGGGACTCATCGATATTGAAACCATGAACCGGATCAGGCATCGTCTCGACACGATTGACCCCAAAATTTTCATGTACGGTGAAGGATGGAGCGCCGGTGAAAGCCCGCTCCACGATCATTTTCGGGCCATAAAATCCAACACCCGACGGCTTGACCGAATTGCCTCTTTCTGTGACGATATGCGTAACGGATTGAAAGGATCACCTTTTGACAGGAACAATGCAGGCTTTATCAGTGGCGTTACCTTGCGAGAGGAACAATTGAAATTTGCCATAACGGCTGCCGTTGAGCATGATCAGATCATTTATGACTTCGTAAATACCTCCCGTCACCCCTGGGCAAAGAATCCGTCCCAATGCATCAATTATGTCTCCTGTCATGACAATCTTACCCTGTTCGATAAGCTTCAATACTCATGCCCAGAGGCGAATCTTGAAACTGTCGAGCGTATGGCACGCCTGGCTTTCGGTGTAATCCTCACCTCTCAGGGTGTTCCTTTTATCCATGCCGGCGATGAGATGCTCCGTTCAAAGGGAGGACATCCCGATTCATACAGGTCACCCGATTACATCAATCAAATTGACTGGAACAGGAAAACTGAGTATCCCGAATTGGTTAAATTTATGAGAAGCTGTATTGAACTAAGGCATCAGCATCCGGCTTTCAGGATACCTGACGCTGAAACAGTACGAATGAAACTAAGATTCTTTGGCCATTATATCCCGGGGGTAATCGCGTATGAACTCTGCGACCATGCCAATGGGGACCGATGGAGACGAATCCTGGTGCTCCTTAATGGGAATAATTACTCGGTAGAACATGAAATACCGTTGGAGAATTGGCTGATTGTTGCTCAAAACGGGGAGCTGGTACCAGGCGGAATGGGACATACCAAAACCAGTTTGGTTCGGCTTCATCATATCTCAATAATGATTCTGGCAGCGGAAGATTAAAACTGGAATCCACCTTTTTCTTTTCACTAAATTTGATACCAAATTGCTGGTAATCCAATTATGATGTCCATAACTCAAAAAATATGAAAGAACTTGAGTTTGCATATTTCAAAAATAGAGCCGAATTCAGATATTGGCTGGAAAGGAATTATGACACAAGTCCAGGCATTTGGATGATCTTTTACAGGAAGCATACAGGTGAAGAAGGTATCCGATATGAAGAAGCTCTGGAAGAGGAACTCTGTTTCGGATGGATCGATAGTCTTGTCAGGAAAATTGATGATGACCAATATGCCAGGAAATTTACGCCGCGAAAAGATTCCAAAAAATGGTCACAACTCAATAGGACTAAGATTGTCGGATTACTAAAAAGTGGCAAAATGACCCAGGCGGGGCTTGATAAAATAGACGCTTCGGTGATGTCAACCCTTCCAGATCAGGAAGAAAGTAAATTTGTGGAAGAGAAAAACCCGGGATTCAACATGCCAGGATTCATTGTCAGTGAATTTGCAAAAAATGAACCCGCCCTGATAAACTTCCAAAACCTGGCACCCTCCTACCAACGACAATTTATTGCATGGATAACCAACGGGAAAAAGAGAGAGACCAGGATGAACCGGATTCAGGAATCCATTGGATTATTAATAAAAAATCGCAAGCTGGGATTAAAATGACAATTAAACCTCTTTCAATTTGAATCCAAATCAAAGAATATTTCGGAATGGATGATTATAATTGAAATATATCGTATCTTTCATATAAATACTTTAAGATTCTGAGTGATAAAAAGCATCAGAGGATTTATACTTATCTGAAAAATAGCAAAAATGAAGAAATTGACACTTAGAAGAAATAAGTTTCTTCCTCTTCCTGAAAGCAAAAAGAACAGAAAATTGTTTTTGGCCCTAAATATCTATTTGATCATTGGAATAAGTAGCCTGTTAATTACACTGTTTTATTTGGCAGGACATCTGAATAATGCAGACCGGTTAATAAAATATTGCTATCCCGGATTTGCTTTGGGGATAAGTTCCGGGATAATCTATTTTATTGGATTCCTAAGCATTACAACAGATGAATCTCATAAGAAACGACTTCCCTGACCTATTTTTAGATAATCTCAGGAACTGCGTGATCTTACAAATGGCAACTCATATGGTATATAAACCAGGATTAACCTACATTCCGGGAATAAATTCACCTTCCACGGAGGGGTGCCCGAAGGGCGGGGTGGCAATAAAAACCAATCACTAAATTAAATAAGTCAAATTACCCATGAAACTCTTTCGAAAAACCGTCATCCCAATTTTACTAGCCACAATCTGGATTAGTATCTCCGAATTCCTAAGAAATGAATTTATCGTAAAATCGTACTGGGTGCATCATTATCAGGGCCTTGGACTAACCTTCCCTTCTGCCCCGGTCAATGGAGCCGTCTGGGGAGTATGGTCGCTTTTATTCGCAATTGCTATATTTATTCTGGCTAAAAAATTCACCGCTGCACAAACAACCTTTTTTTCCTGGTTTATGGCCTTTGTGATGATGTGGGTGGTCATGGGCAATTTAGGGGTTCTGCCAATGGGGTTGTTATTCTATGGGATTCCATTAAGTATTCTCGAATCGTATGTGGCCACCTGGATCATTAAAAAACTTTCCTGATTAAAATGCCGCCATCAGCAGATTGATATCGGTAACCGGGATATTTAGAACAGCTCCGATATCCTGGTTTGTCAACACGCCATTGAAAACATAGATTCCTTCGCAAAATCCGCGGTTGGTTTTAACATATTGGTTTATCCCGCCCGATTCTCCGATTTCAAGCAACATAGGGGCCAGAATATTACTCACTGCAATCGAAGTTGTTCTGGCAACCCGTGAGGTAATATTGGGGACGCAATAGTGGATGACACCATGCTCAATAAAAATTGGTTTCTTATGGTTGGTTATCCGCGAGGTTTCAATGCATCCTCCCTGAATGATATTAAGATCGATGATGATTGAATTCTCCTTCATCCCCTCAACCATCTCTTCGGGAACAATCATTTTGGGTACTTCATTCATCGATAAGGCACCGATAACCACCTCCGCGGTTTTCATAGCTTTCCGGAGTGCCTTGGGATGAAATACCGAGGTGAAAACACGGGCTCCCAGCCTGGATTGGAAGTCAACCAGCTTTGAAATTGAATCGTCGAACACTTTTACGGTGGCACCCAATGCAAGGGCAGTGCGGGCGGCAAATTCTGCTGCAGTACCAGATCCAAGAATGACAACTTCGGTAGGCGATATACCCGTGACAGAACCGAGAATCACCCCCTTGCCATTGCGGGCAGTACTCAAATATTCGCTCGCAACTATCATTGAAGTGTTTCCCATGATTTCACTGAAAATCCGTTCGACAGGGAAAATCCCGTCTTCATCCTTCATATATTCAAACCCGACAGCAGTTACCTTTTTACGCATTAAACGTCGCACCGATTCCTGGGTTTGCAGGGTAAGATAAAGTGGCGAAAGCAATAACTGGTTTCCTTTCATCAGTTCAGTCTCTTCATGAGTGAAAGGGGCCATTTTTAAAATGATATCACACTGAAAGATTTCTGCAGCAGACCGGCAAATCACTGCTCCGCAATCGGAATAGGCCTGATCTGAATAATTGGCCTCCTTCCCCGCTCCGCTCTCGACGAAAACATCATGACCGTTATGAACCAATACTTCAACCGACTGAGGTGTCAATGGAACGCAGTATTCTATGGAGGCTGAGTTATCAGGAATTCCAATGTTGAGTTTAATATTTCTCGGGCTTCTCTTGTAGAGTTCTTCTCTCGGAAGAAGCTGGTCGTTAGCCAGTGTTGACAGTTTACCACCTTTCCTTTGATTCATAATCTAATCGTTTTTAACAGATTCGTCACACTGATTCAATAATCCGCACCCCATTTTCGCCCTCTTTAATATAGACTTTAACAGTAATGGAAGGCAAAAGAGATTCAATCAATTCAGGCCATTCTATAAAACAATAACAATTACTGTAAAAATAATCTTCGTAACCAAAGTCATAAGCCTCACTGAGATTATTAATCCGGTAAAAGTCGAAATGAAAGATCTTATCGTTATTCTCCATTTGGTACTCATTAATCAGTGAAAAGGTGGGAGAAGTCACATAATCGAGGACATGCATCTCTTCACAAAGTGCCTTGATAAAGGTCGTTTTACCTGCACCCATGGAACCGTAAAACGCAAATATCCGGTCGGCCGGATGCGCCTGAAGAAACATGGATGCAATATGATTGATTTCAGAAAGTGAATTTATCTCTGCTTTAAACATTCCTGCCGATATTTTATACCCCAATAATAATGAAAATCCCGCTCTTATAAAAATGATCCAAGGAAAATAAATAAGGTCGACACGCCTTTGGCAACTGCCGGTTGGGAAACATTGATACTACATACCAACACAAACTGAACCCTTGATCACGGTATATTCGTTTTGACAGGCTGCCAGCAGACAGCCGCTAACTGGGAAAACTCCTGAGAAGGAGAAAAGTTTAATTTATCCAAATCCTTTTTTAGAGATCCTTAATTTATCGTATTTTTGGGGCATAAAATCAGAATCATTAAATACACGGACAATGAATATTCCATCAAATTTGAAATACACGAAAGACCATGAATGGATTCGTGTAGAGGGTGAATTCGCTTATATCGGCATTACCGATTTTGCTCAGGGCGAATTAGGCGATATCGTTTATCTCGAAATTGAAACTATCGGCGAAACACTGGCCAAAGAAGAGGTTTTTGGAACCATCGAAGCTGTAAAAACGGTTTCTGATTTGTTCATGCCAGTCTCCGGTGAAATCCTGGAGATGAATGAACTATTAGCCGATGCAGCAGAACTGGTCAATAAAGACCCCTATGAAAAAGGATGGCTTATCAGGATCAGGATAGCTGATGCAGCCGAACTGGATGATTTATTATCTGCAGATCAGTACGAAGCGATGATCTCTGAATAATTACTGCAAAACCTTTAATTCCTTGCCGACCTTTATAAATGCGTCGATAGCCTGATCAAGATGCTCCTGTTGGTGGGCTGCTGAAAGTTGAACCCTGATTCGTGCCGCTCCCTGAGGTACGACAGGGTAGTAGAAACCGGTCACGTAAATTCCCTCCCCAAGTAACCGGGCGGCAAACTCCTGTGATAATTTCGCATCATAAAGCATTACCGCGCAAATTGCTGACTGCGTGGGCTTAATATCAAAGCCTGCCTCCCGGATTTTTGCAACAAAGTACCTGGTATTTTGATGTAACCTGTTTTGAAGTTCAGAGGTCTCAGTCATCATTTCAAACATCCGGATTCCTGCTCCCACCACCGCAGGTGGAATTGCATTGGAGAAAAGATAGGGACGCGAGCGCTGACGCAATAACTCAATGATCTCCTTTTTACCGGTGGTAAATCCTCCAATGGCACCGCCAAACGCCTTTCCAAGTGTCCCGGTGATAATATCCACCTCACCCCGGATATTAAATTTCTCCGTGACTCCGCGTCCGGTTTCCCCGACAACTCCGGCAGAATGGCATTCATCAACCATTACCAGGGCATCATACTTCCGGGCTAATCGTACAATTTCATCAACCGGGGCAACATTCCCATCCATCGAGAAGACTCCATCCGTCACAACAATCCGGAATCTTGCATCCTGAGCATTTTGCAGCTGCACCTCCAGATCGGCCATATCGGCATTGTTATAACGGAATCGTCGTGCTTTCGATAACCGCACTCCATCGATGATGGAAGCATGGTTCAGTGCATCTGATATAATCGCATCCTCTTCCGAAAACAGGGGTTCAAAAACTCCTCCGTTGGCATCAAAACAGGCTGCATATAAAATCGAATCTTCCGTGCCAAAAAACCCGGCAATCTGACACTCAAGTTCTTTATGCAAATCGGTGGTCCCGCAGATAAACCGCACGGAGGACATCCCAAAACCGTGTGAATCGAGCCCTGATTTAGCCGCTGAAATTAATTCGGGATGATTTGAAAGTCCCAGATAATTGTTGGCACAAAAATTTAATACCACCTGACCGGATTCAAGTTTAATAACTGCATCCTGCGGTGAGGTAATGATTCGTTCGTTTTTGTAAAGCCCGGCTTCCCTGATCCCTGAGAGTTCATTTTGGAGGTGTTCCCTTATTTTTCCGTACATCTTAGCCAATTTATGAATACACAAATTATTGAGAGATAAAATTATTTAAAAGAGTTCACCTGAACAAGGATTTATCCCATGGTATTTAAAAAGTTTCTTTAAACTTTTTTTGCCTCCGGTTGTTTGATTATCAGCATGAAATTAAAAAATGGTTCATCCAAATTGGGTTAACCATTAAATATACGGTCCTGTCATTTTATCCATAAATTTTTAAATATGAAAAATTCAATATCCCCGGACTTAAAGGTTCAGAATTCACGACGTGATTTCTTCAAAAAAGCTTCCCTTTCAGGTATCGCACTATTCGTTACCTCTAAATTCTCGTTTGCTGCCAGGTCTGCTTCTGCCGGCAATCCCACATTGAATCAGGCTGTATCTAAATTAGCTGAATATCAACTTACCGGGCAATCCAAGCAAATTCCCTTGCCCTATGCCTATAATGCCCTGGAGCCCTGTGTCGATGCAAAAACCATGGAGATCCACTATTCCAAGCATCATGCAGCTTACACGAAAAATATGAATGAATCCTCGGCCACCACTGATTATGCGACAAAACCATTGTTTCAGGTCTTCTCCGAAATGGAAAAATACCCGGTTTTTCTAAAGAATAATGCCGGCGGATTTTATAATCACCTCTTATTCTGGACGATAATGAGTCACAGTACCGGACAGGAGCCGGAGGGCAATTTGCTCACGGCAATAAATGAGTCATTTGGAAGTGTGGCTAAATTCAAAGAGGGATTCAGCAATGCCGGAAAGAAGCAATTTGGAAGCGGCTGGGCCTGGCTTTCGGTCAATGAAAAAGGCAAACTGGTGATCAGCTCAACCCAGAACCAGGATAATCCGCTGATGAGCACCACCGAGGTCAAGGGGATTCCTGTACTTGCACTTGACGTGTGGGAACATGCCTATTACCTGCAATATCAGAACCGTCGCCCGGATTATGTGGATTCTTTCTGGAAAATTGTTAACTGGAAAGAGGTAAGCCGGCGTTATGACGAGGCTTTAGGTGCATTAAAATAAATGCACTGACTCAGCCACCCGCTGACGTCTTCATACAAAATCCCCGATATTTTGGATACTATTCAAAATATCGGGGATTTTATTTCTATTGATATTGATGCCCTCCGGGCAAAATAGGTTCAAAAACCATGTTAACCAACCGTTTATTCGCTATTAAATTTGACAACTTAGGACAGGAAATGCTCTTTTGCATTCGCTCATTCTAAATATTAAGGCCTATTATGAATTAATAGTCCAATATCACATTGTCACATTCCCAAATTAGCCAATTAGTTTTTAATCGTTTCCACCGCCTTCAGGATGCGGGATACTGTTTCTGATTTCCCGAGAATTTCGCAGATTTCAAAAATATCGGGGCCGAAGCTACCCCCAACAAGACAAAGACGCAGCGAATTCATAACCGTGCCGAAGTTCCACCCCTTTGCGGTCACATAGGCCGAAAAAGGCTCTTTGATTGACGGGGCATTCCACGGTTCAACCGAAGCTAAAAACCGGGTCAGATCACGCATAATTTCAGGGACGTCATCCTTCCAACGCTTACTCACAATTTTTTCATCATAGGTTGTCGGAGACTGAAAAAGGAAGTAACTCTGATCCCAGATTTCCGAAACAAAGTTGCACCGCTCCTTCACCATCCCACAAACTGTTGTCGCCATTGGAAGTCCAGCGGCAATTCCCTTTTCTTTTAAGAATGGAATTAACAACTCCCCTAGTTCTGAGTCCGATTTTTTTATAAAGTACTGATGATTAAACCATTTTGTTTTCTCAGGATCGAAGCGGGCTCCTGATTTTCCGACCCTTTCCAGCGAAAAGATCTGGCAAAGCTCGTCCATTGAGAAGATCTCCTGCTCGGTGCCGGGATTCCAGCCCAGCAGGGCCAGCATATTGATAAAGGCCTCGGGGAAATAGCCGTCTTCACGGTATCCCCGCGACGGTTCCCCTGTAATTTTATCTTTCCAGAGGAGTGGGAATACCGGGAATCCAAGTTTGTCACCATCCCGTTTGCTGAGCTTCCCCTTCCCTTCAGGTTTGAGAATCAGCGGGAGATGGGTAAAACGAGGCATGGTCTCCTCCCAGCCAAATGCACGATAAAGCAAAACATGCAAAGGCATCGAGGGGAGCCACTCCTCGCCTCTGATCACATGGGTGATCTCCATCAAATGATCATCGACCACGTTGGCCAGATGATAGGTTGGCATGCCGTCACTCTTAAACAGCACTTTATCATCGAGTAATGAGGTATTAAAGGTAACGCTTCCGCGAATCAGATCGACCTCTGTCACATCCAGATTATCCGGCATTTTAAACCGGATCACATAATGCGATGAAGCAGACTGCAATGCTTTCCATTCCTCAGAGGGAAGGGAAAGCGAATTTTTCATCTGACTGCGGGACAGGGCATTATAGGTAAAGGTTTCCCCTTTCGCTTCAGCAGTTGTGCGGGCCGAATCAAGCTCTTCGGGAGTATCGAAGGCATAATAGGCATGACCGCTATCCAGCAACTGTTCGGCATATTGGCGATAGAGCTCCTTGCGCTCGCTCTGACGATAAGGGGCAAACGGACCTCCCTGTGCCGGTCCTTCATCAATGGTAATCCCACACCACTTTAAAGACTCCTGAATATACGCTTCGGCACCCGGAACATAACGCGCCTGATCGGTATCTTCAATCCGGAGAATAAAATCACCCCCATGCTTTCTGGCAAACAAATAATTAAATAATGCGGTACGCACCCCGCCAATATGAAGTGGTCCCGTAGGACTCGGGGCAAATCGGACCCTGACTTTTCTTTCGCTCATGACAATCTGTTTGGAAATCTCTTATTTTTTGCAAAGATAAGGATTTAGGCACCAAAGGCACAGGTACCGGTTTATTTGAAGAAAGTAAATTTCCAAATTACTTAAGGTGTTGCTGTGAGATGTGAAAATCTAAAATTCAACAGCCGCAGAAAATCTGCGGTTTGAAAGATCCCCGGAAAGAATCCTGAAAAACTTTAATTTTCTAGTCCTGCCTAAACGTTGCAAGGTTTTTTTGCGTATCCAGACATAAAATTGTATGTGTTTGTGTGTATTTGCACATAAAGTCGTACGTGTTTGTGTAATTAATAAGATTGGGAAAAGGAAGCAAGGGTGATCAAATGTGATCAGCAATCTTTCCCAACTTATTCCTGAGGTTCTGCATGAATATAGATCTCGCTCCTTGAAATGAGTTCCCCCAGTTCATTCTCGATCTTATCGCAAAGTTCATGGACTTGCCGGAGGCTCAGATCGGGTTCCAGATGTATGTTGAATTTAATAAAGGTATCGGCACCGGCTGTACGAACCTTAAGATCATGAAATTGCTTTACTTCGGGATAATTCAGTAAGGTTTGTTCCACAATGGCAATGGTGTCCATGGGTGCTTTATCCAGCAAAACGTCGATTGCCCGTTTCCCAAGCTGGAAAGATACGAAAAGGACTATGGCTGCAACTCCCAATGCGGCAAGGGGGTCGGCAAAGTACCATCCAAAATTAGCACACAGAAGTCCAAACAGTACAACTCCTGAGCTCCAGATGTCGGTTGAAAAATGGATGGCGTCGGCCTCAAGAGCCTGACTGTTGTGTTTTTTTGCTACCCGAAAGAGCATTCGGGAGCGGTTTATATCGATGATTATCGAACTGATGACTACGATATAACTCCATTTATTAACTTCAATGTGGGTATTCCCGGAAAGTAGCCGGTTAACCGCTTCATAAATGATCCACGCACAGGTGATCAGCAGGAGGAAGGTTTCGATCAGCGCGGAGAGATTCTCGATCTTTCCATGACCGAAACGGTGATCCCCGTCTGCAGGCTTGTCGGATAGTCGCACAGAAAAGTAGGTGATAACCGCTGCAACCAGGTCCAGACCCGAATGTAAGGCTTCCGACAAAATTCCAAGACTTCCGGTCAGGATTCCGACAATAATCTTAAAAACTGTCAGAAAAACCGCCGCAAAAACAGAAATCAAAGCCACTCTTTTCTTCTCCGCTACCATTATTCTGAGATTTAAAAGTTACAGCAGGGTAAATTTGCTTTCCGGATCAGTTAAACTGAACTACTGGCCACCATTATTCACAGACTTCTTTCCGAAAACTTACTCATATCCAGATCCCCTTCAAAAACATGGTTTGCCGAACCGGTCATATATACATTTCCGTCAATCCATTCGATGAACAGATCACCTAAAGCGAGATGCACTATAACTGCCTTGCCTGTTTTTCCGATCAGATTTGAGGCAACGGCTGATGCGCAACTCCCTGTACCACAAGCCAGTGTGCTCCCTGCACCCCGCTCCCAGGTCCTCACTTTAATTTCCTTGTCATTCATGACCTCCACAAAATTGACATTTGTTTTCTCCGGGAAAGAGGGATCTGTTTCAATTTCCCTTCCGATAGCCACGATATCTGTCTGACTCAGATCATCAACAAAAATCTCCGTGTGGGGAACACCCATCAGCATACTGGTGATTTTAAAGTTATTGCTGCCGGTCCGGAAATCCTCATTGATTACTTTTCCCGGGGCACCTGCCATTGGAATGGCTCCCCGCTCCAATACCGGGGCACCCATATTTACCTTAACAAATAAAACATTTCCGTCTTCAATAATCAGCTCGGGAATCATGATCCCGGCACCGGTCTCAATAGTGAAGGTTTTAGCCCTGTTGATATGATTGTCATATACGTATTTGGCAAAACAGCGGATCCCATTTCCACACATGTTCGCTTCACTGCCATCAGAATTGATAATCCTCATTTTAACATCCGCAACCTCAGAGGGGAGGATTAAGATGATCCCATCGGCCCCGATCCCCTGATGCCTGTCGCATAAACGGATAGCCAACGTACGTAAATCAAATTTCAAAGGATCCAGTTCATTGAATAAAATGAAATCATTCCCCAATCCATGCATTTTTTGAAACTTCATCATTACTGATTTTTAAGCGATGTTAAAAGACAAAGGTACTAAAATCGATTCCGATAATGCAACGTGACAAAATTCAAATTTTTCGTTTTCAAACAAGTTTAAACCGGCGGCTGCCAGTTGACATCAGGTAATCCGAAGTTTATTTATTATACCCAAAACGGTCCTTGTACCCTGTTGAATTAAATCATTGGCCGGAAGCAGACACCCAGCCGCAATTTGTGTATCTCTTTATTTTCTTGTAAGTTTGACACTCTTGAAAATCATACGGAATGGAGAAAGAAAGGAAGCGGGATAAAATCAAAAAACTATTTCAGAATCCCTACCGGATTGTCATATTTAATGACAGCAATCTGCATATTATGAGGCAGGTTCGGTTTAATGCAAAAACCCTGTTAGGCTCCCTGATTCTCGCAGTTATTGCCATTATTTTCGGGGTAACGATACTGATTGCATTTACCCCTTTGCGGGAGTATATTCCCGGATATCCAACCGGAAAGTTTAAACAGATATTAATCAATAATGCCTTGGTAGTCGATTCCCTCGAACAGGAAGCCCAACGGAGGGAGCTTTATTTTAAAAATTTCAGGGCAATGCTTGCAGGTGAAACACCGTCTGATACAGTTATTAAGCGGGGAACCGCTGTGAAACCCGACCAGGTTCAGTTCAAGAAATACGATCATGACAGCCTTTTTAAAGAAGAGATCGCCCAGGAACAGATGAATCTGGGATTCAATTCAACACCCGCTGCGAAAACCGGGGTAGCCGGTTTATTGTTTTTCCCTCCACTTAACGGGATGATTACCGGAAAGCACGATTTAAGTAACCGCCATTTCGGGGTTGATATTGTAGGTAAACTAAACTCACGGATTTCGGCAGCTTTGGATGGAACCGTAATCTTTGCAGGATGGACAATTGATACCGGATACGTCATCTATTTGCAACACGAACAAAATCTGGTCACTGTATACCGCCACAATGCCGAGCTTCTGAAAATTCAGGGGGACAAAGTCAGAGCTGGTGAGGCCATTGCAATTATGGGAAACTCCGGAAAAGAGACTACCGGGCCTCATTTACATTTCGAAATGTGGCTGAACGGAGTCTCGGTCAATCCTGAAGAGTACATCAAGTTCTAAAAATCGGACATGAAGAATATTGCAATATTAGGTTCCACCGGGTCCATCGGACAGCAGGCTCTAGAGGTGATTGCGAACAACCTGGACAGGTTCTCCGTTGAGGTTTTAACTGCGTATAATAATTTTGAATTATTAATCAGCCAGGCTAAAAAATTCCGTCCCAATGTGGTTGTAATCGGAAATGAGGATAAATACGAAACTGTAAAGCAATCTCTTGCCGCTGAAGGAATAAAGGTCTACGCCGGTGCTGCCGCCTTAAGTCAGGTGGTTGAGATGGGAACCATCGATCTGGTATTAACAGCCATGGTAGGTTTTGCGGGTTTGATCCCGACCATTCATGCCATCAAAGCTGGGAAGCAGATTGCTCTTGCCAATAAAGAGACCCTCGTGGTTGCCGGAGCATTGGTCCAGCAGCTGGCCATTGAAAACAAGGTAGATATTTTGCCGGTCGATTCGGAACATTCGGCTATTTTTCAGTGCCTGGCCGGTGAAACGATGAATCCGGTCGATAAGGTATTTCTCACCTGTTCGGGGGGACCCTTTCACGGAAAGAATGAAAAATTGATTGCCTCAGTGACCCCGGAACAGGCCCTTAAGCACCCCCGCTGGGATATGGGCGCAAAAATAACTATCGATTCGGCCACATTTATGAACAAAGGATTCGAGGTTATAGAAGCAAAATGGCTCTTCGGACTAAAACCGGAACAAATAGAGGTGGTGATTCACCCTCAAAGTATCATCCATTCGATGGTGCAATTTTGCGACGGCTCCATAAAAGCACAGCTTGGATTACCCGATATGCGATTGCCTATCCAATATGCGTTTAGCTTCCCTGAAAGGATCTGCAATGATTTTCCAAGATTGAAATTTTCCGATTTTCCATCCTTAACATTTTCAGCCCCTGAACCAAAAATTTTTCGTAATCTTGCACTCGCTTACGAGGCACTGTTAAAAGGGGGAAACCTGGCTTGTATTTTGAATGCGGCCAATGAAATAGCCGTGGAGGCTTTTTTGAAAAAAAGAATCTCTTTTCCTGAAATCTGGCAGATTAATGAACAGATGATGGAGAAATCACTGTTTATACAACAGCCTACCCTGGATGATTTTTTGGATACAGATCGTGACGCCCGCACTTACGCGCTGGAAATGGTGGGTGCATTACAATTAAAACATTGATATAGTAATAAATATGGTTATTCTTATAAAAGCTGCACAATTAATTCTTAGCCTCTCAATATTAGTTATTATCCACGAATTTGGTCATTTCATTTTTTCCAAAGCATTTAGGTGCCGTGTCGAGAAATTTTATCTATTCTTCGATCCCTGGTTCTCGCTGTTCAAATTCAAAAAAGGGGAGACCGAATACGGAGTCGGTTGGCTACCGCTGGGTGGTTATGTGAAGATCTCCGGGATGATAGATGAGTCAATGGATAAAGAACAAATGAAATTGCCTCCCGAGCCCTGGGAATTCCGTTCCAAACCTTCATGGCAACGGTTAATCATCATGATCGGCGGAGTTCTTTTCAACCTTCTTCTCGCGATTGTCATTTATTCTGCGGTCCTTTTTACCTGGGGTGATCAGTATCTTCCTACAAAAAATGTAAAATTCGGAATCGCAGTCAGCGAAACCGGAAAGGAAATGGGTCTTCGGAACGGAGACCGGATTCTTTCTGTAGATAAAAAAGAGATCGAAGATTTTAACAAGATAATCCCTTACATCGTTCTAAACGGAGCCAAAACCATAGAGGTTCAACGGGAACAGGAAACCGTAATCATCCCTGTAAAAGAATCTATAATTCCTAAACTGCTAAAGGATAAGTTTATCCTGGGATTACGGGTTCCCTATACCTGCAAAATTGTAGGATTTGCCAAAGACTCACCGGCACGTGATGCAGGACTTCAGATCGGCGACGAAATCGTGAATATCAATGGATACGATTTTAAGTTCTACGATCAGTTTACCGACACGTTGGCCCAATCGAAAGGTAAAACCATCAAATTGCTGGTAAAACATGCAGGGACAGAAAAAACTGTCCAGGTAACGATCGGGAAAAGCGGATTGCTGGGAATTCAGCATGAACAAAACATCACCGGTTTATTCGAGTTTAAGACCATAACCTATGGGTTCTTTGAATCCCTTCCTGCCGGAATTATCAAAGGTTATAATGCGGTTGGAAATTACCTGAAACAATTTAAGCTTCTTTTTGCACCAGAAACAAAAGCTTACGAATCGTTGGGTGGATTTATCGCCATCGGGAATATTTTCCCCAGCGTTTGGGATTGGGAATCGTTCTGGAACCTTACTGCATTTCTCTCTATTATTCTGGCAGTTATGAATATTCTTCCGATTCCGGCACTCGATGGAGGACATGTCCTGTTTCTCCTTTTCGAAATGATCACCGGAAGGAAACCAAGTGACAAATTCCTCGAATATGCGCAGATCGCCGGTATGATCATCCTGTTCTCACTGTTGCTTTACGCCAATGGAAATGATCTTCTGAAATGGTATCAGGGAAAGTTTTAAGGATTTAACTTATTGGAAACAGCAAAAGCTGCCGGAAGCCAGCATCCGGCAGCTTAAATTAAACAGACCAGATTTTAATTCTCTCTAAAACGGATCATGAACCAAAATATTTTGGTTCATGCAGAATAATTTGTCAATAGAAATGCTATTTTTGCACCTGAACCAATTAAATACTTGAAATAATGATATTACTGGCACTTTCAGGAGGACACATTATAATCCTTGTAGTATTCCTCGTTCTTCTGTTCGGCGGCAAAAAGATTCCTGAACTCATGAGCGGACTAGGCAAAGGGATGAAGGACTTTAAAAAAGCAATTAAGGATGATGAGGAACCATCCTCAACAGAATCGCCTAAAGCAGCCCCGAAAGCAGATAAAAAAGAGCCGCTGAAAGAGTAACTCATTCAGTTCACCCTTTAAGGAGGCCCCTGGTATAAAATGCCGGGGGCTTTTTGTCTATAGCCACATTTCCTCTAAAGAAACCGACCGGTTTTGTAACCTTGAACCCCTGATATCCGTCTAATCCTGAAAGGATGTTTACTCCCAAAAACAAGGGCATAACGGATGTACAACATCAGATTGGGAAATAAAGATTCGGGATTTCAAACCATTAATTCAAACTATTATGAACAAAAGATTTATTGCAGTTTTATCGGTCTTTCTGTTGGTTGGCCTGCTGTTTAATTCGTGCCTTTACGGGATTAAAGGGAGCGGGAAAGTTGTCCGAAGTGAGCGTCATGTTGGCCCGTTCGGAGCCATTTCAGCAAGCGCAGGGATCGAGGTGTTCCTTACCCAGGATTCGGTGGTAAAAGTCGTTGTAGAGGCCGATGACAACCTTCAGCAAATCATTAAAACGGAAGTCTCAAACGGAGAGTTGAAAATCTATCCAAAGGAGCGGATCAGATCCTGTGAGTCTAAAAAAGTTTATGTCACCTTCAAAACCGTCCACTCCCTGGAGGCGAGTTCGGGTTCCGAAATTAAATCGAAAATGGAGCTCAAAATGCCATCACTTCAGCTATCTGTTTCAAGTGGAGCTAATATGGATCTGGGTCTGGCCGTTAAGAACCTTACTGCCGATGGAAGCAGCGGAGGAAATGTAAAACTCACCGGTTCATCCGAAAGTTTTGAGGTTGAAGGATCGAGTGGCGCCAATATTAAAGCCAGGGATCTGATCGTAAAAACCTGCAGCGCAGGAGCCTCAAGCGGGGCAAACATCAAGGTAAATGTCTCCGAAAAAATAACTGCCCAGGCCAGTAGCGGCGGAAATATAGAGGTAAAAGGAAACCCAAAAGAGAGAAATGTCCAGAAATCAAGCGGTGGGAATGTCGATTTTTAATTGCCAATCTTATGCTAAACCCAATTGTAAAAAACAACTCGCAGCCGACAGCTGGCAGGACCGCCAGTCGCCGGCTGCAAGCTGTAAGGATCATTCCCTTTTCATGATACCGTAGCATATGATCTTAACAATGGAATCAACACTCTTACCAAGATCGGTAGAGCGGTAAGGCCCGGCAGAAAGCGGCATCTCAAGTCCGCGGATGGCAGTGGTTATTCCGATCGCCACCAACGTGAAATCTTTGACGATAAACTTGCGTTGACGAGCCCCTTCAAGCAGGATGCGTTTCATCATGCGAATCTCTTCCTGGTAATATTGTGATTTGATTTTGTCGATAAACTCAACTGCAGCGGTATCATTTTCAATGGCATTGTAAAAATTGGCCAACTGACGGTAGGTGGTGATTTTCGTCATCACATAATCCCTTAACTTTTCAGCCGGATCAATATCCTTCTGAAGTACCTTTGACAACTCCTCCCGAAGAATATCTGCCTCCTTTTGAATCACCTCCTGAAAAAGATCTTCCTTACTGCTGAAGTAATAATACAGAGAACTTTTCCCCTTTCTGACAGCATTGGCAATATCATCAAGGGTGGTCTTTTTATATCCGTACTTGCTGAAAATCTCCTGCGCGATCTTAAGAATATTCTCCCGCACTGCGTCCCTTTTGGTGTTGCTATTATCAATGCTCATATCACAATGTTAAAACTTGTGGGTCAAATATAAACATTTTAGACTAGAAGAAATAATTCCGTAATCCACTAATTGTAAAGTTAATCAATCTAAAAGTTTAATTGCCGGTATTCGCAGGATTCGTAGCGAAAAGAATAGGGTCAAGCGGGAAATGCTGGGCTCTGGCAGAAGCTTTTGTTCTGCCAGAGTTCATTGACTATATATAAACGATTAGGGTTCACACAGATTTAGCGCTTCAGGTGGCTAAAAAGAGGCTATAAAACCTATGCAAATCTCTATAATAAAAAGTGAATTGATACCCAAACAGCAAGGTATTTGCAATTGATTTGGCAGATGTGCCAATAATCCAAACAAGCGTAATATATTTTCGAATAAGCGTAACTTATTTGTCCCTAAGAAATTCAATAAAGGACATATATTTTCTTTCCGAAATCTTTAGTTGTGTTTTCCCGACAGCAGAGTTGTGATTTAATACACACAATCTCTTTTGATAGATAATGTGATCAATAAAATTAATATTGATAATATACCCATCGTGAATCCTGAAAAAGTACTCCTCGGGAAGTATTTTACCCAGCTTTTTCAGATGCATTGTCACAACTTTAAATTCATTCAACTTCCCGGAAAGAAAAACTTTGGAGTAGGCCCCGTCGGCCTCACAATAGATAATTCTTTCAGGTAAAATGAAGTGAAGCTCGTCGTTGCTTTTAATCAGAATCTTCCCCTTTTTTTGAGCCGTTAAAGTGCTGGAAAGTAAATAGAGCTGATCTTTTGAAATATAATCTACGGCTTTATTGACTGCGCTAACTAATTCCTCAGGCTGAACTGGCTTAATAAGGTAATCAGTAGCATCTAATTTAAATGCATGCAGGGCATATTCATCATGAGCCGTAATAAAAATGATTCGCTTATTATTGTTTTCCAACTGTTCAAAAAGAGAAAAGGCATCCATATCTCCGAGTTGAATATCTGAAAAGACGAGGTCATAGCTCAAAACCGGCAGGATATCCAATGCCATTTTCCCGGAATTAATCAATGCCAAAATCTTAATTTCAGGGCAAAGCTCATTAATCATCATCGCCAGGTGTTTACCTAACAGAGGATCATCCTCAATGATTACCGCGTTAATCATGACCTTTCAGCATAGTATAAGTGGACTTCTAATTAACTAAATAAAATTGACATTTGAAAGTCGAATAAGTAAATAATTTTATGAAATATTCGACAAAATCACTAAGGTAGTATACTCTGAATGAGGAAAAGCAAATTACCAAAATCTATCGCTAAAATCTGATTATGATGAGCTTACGAAAACATTCCCTGGTTTCAGTCTAAAATGAATTTTGGTCGGTTAGAGCTTTAAAAAAAGAACTTAAGAGAAGTGTTTCCACTTCGTCTTAAGTTCTTATAATCTTCAGTCCATTTCCCACTATTTAGGATTTGCAACGGACCCAGCAAAAAATTACAGCTCAGGCAACTCTCACTATTTAACAATGGTCACCTTTCGAATTTCACTAAATGTTGAATTTTTGAATTCGACAAAATAGAAACCACTGGCAAGATAACTAAGATTGATTTCTTTATGATAGGACCCTCCTACTGTTTGTGCATTGATAACATCCATGATTTTCTTTCCAAGGCGATCATAAATAGTGATCGTAAAGGTCTCCTCCTGCGGGAATGTTACAAATACGGTGAAGATTCCATTGGATGGATTAGGACCCACCGCAAAAAATCTTCCCGGAACTGTCAGTGCAAATGGAGGAGACGCTGCACCTTGTCCGCAGACGTTCGATCCATAAACAGTTACATCACCTTTTTGTGCAGAAGTATTGAAAGCCACAGTGATGCTATCGGTGTGGGCACCTGTCAAAATGGAAGCACCTTCAGGCAATGTCCAGGTATAATCGGTAGCATTGGCTATATGAGCCACATAATAGAGCGAACCGACCTCTCCCAGGGTAAATGTGCCTTCCCCAGTAATTGGACCTGCAGCATCCGGTTTCTGAGTCACTGAAACAGCAAGGCTTTGTGGTGTCCCACCTGAACTCAGACATGCCCCGGCATCATTAACGGTAATATCCCCTGAAACGGCATCCGCATCATAATTCACAGTAATGGAATTAGTTCCTAATCCATTGGCAATGAATGCACCCGCGGGAACCGTCCAGGTATAGGATGTAGCATTGGCAACAGCAACTACGGAATAAACCTGCCCGGTTAACCCGGCACAAACCGTAGTTGGTCCGGTAATTACACCCACATTTGCAGTGGGTTGATTTACACTAACCGTAACCCCGGCTGAAGTAGCAGGACTACCTGAAACGCAAGCCTGATTCGTCGACATAATGCAGGTAACTACATCATTGTTAACAGGTGTTGAATCGATATATGTAGGACTGTTCGTTCCAACATTCGAGCCATTTAACTTCCACTGGAACGTCGATGCCACAATTCCATAAGCGGGTGTAGCCGTAAAGGTGACCGGATTACCGGCACAAACAGGGTTAACATCGGCTGCAATGGAAACTGCGGCAGTTACATTTGAATTAACAGTCACATAGACCGTATTCGATGTTGCCGGAGCAAAGCAGACTTCAGCAGGTGTAACAGTACAGGTGACAAAGTCGCCCGAATTAGGCTGATAACTGAATGTAGTACTGTTGGTCCCCTTATTTACCCCGTTAACCTGCCATTGATAAGACGGTGTTGCTCCAGCTCCGCCGGAAGATGATATTGCAAATTGCACGGTTGTGCCTGCACATACCGGACCTGACGGATTGGCCGCAATGGCAATCTGAGCAGATACAGCAGGTGTGACAGCCAGATTGAGCACGTTTGAAGTTACCGCATTTGCGCAGGAACTTGGAGTCATGGTACAGCTGATGGAATAGGTATTTGCTGGTAGCGGTCCCGTGAAAGTTGGACTATTCGTCCCTACGTTAACACCGTTAGCCTGCCACTGGTAAACAGGAGATGAACCACCATTCGCAGAGCTGGCCGTAAATTTAAATGCTCCTCCTGCACATACCGAACTAACATCTGAGGAAATACTTAGAGTAGCTGTCACAATCGGGTTTACTGTCATGGTTACCGAACTGTTGGCAGAAAGGCCGCTCGCACAGACTGAATTGGAAGTCATTAGAACGCTCACGATATCTCCATTATTTGGAGCGTAGCTATAAGTGTAACTGTTGGTTCCCACAACCGACCCGTTAACTTTCCATTGATAAACAGGTGAAACACCTCCGTTACTTGGGTTGGCTGTGAATTTTACCTGAGTTCCGGCACAAACTGCACCTGTTGGCAAAGCTAATATCGAAACCTGCGGAGCCTGCGTTGAACTGACATTCATGATAACCGGCGCTGAAGTTACCGGTGAACCTGCCAGACATGGTGTTGCATTGGAGGTCAGGATGCAGGTAACTACGTCATTATTATTGAGTGTAGATGAAGTATAGGTTACTCCGGTTCCGACAACGCTATTATTCACCTTCCACTGGTAGGCAGGTGCCGAGCCACCGTTGGCCGGTGTAGCGGTAAAGGTAACCGAAGTTCCCGGACAAACTGTCCCTAAAGGAGAGGCTGCAACAGTAATCCCTGCTGTCAATACCGGATTAACAGCCATTGTAATCGGGGATGAAGTCACTGGACTTGCACAGGTTACGCTGGAAGCCAGATCACAGGTAACCACATCATTGTTCGCCAGTGCCGCAGAACTATAGGTCGGAAGGTTGGTTCCGACTGCCGCGCCGTTAACTTTCCACTGATAAACTGGTGTTGTCCCCGGATTGACCGCTGTTGCCGTAAAGCTTACTGAAGTCCCGGCGCAGATTGGTCCGGAAGGTGATGCAGCAATACTTATACCGGCAGTCTGGGAGGTATTCACAGCCATGGTAACCGAATTGGAGGTAACAGCGCCACCAGTCCAACAAGAAACCGTAGAGGTCATAACGCAATTTATCACATCACCGGCGACTGCCAGATAGGAGTAAGTTGAACTGCTATTTCCTGTAACCACGACACCGTTTTTACTCCAGGTGTAGGTAGGTGTTGATCCTCCATTTACTGGTGTTGCGGTAAATTTAACCGGAACACTGGAGCAGGCCGGATTTTGATCTGGCGCAATAGTCACCGATGGGGTAAGACCTGAAACAAGGCTCAAGGTAATCGCATTGGAAGTGGCTGTTGGCGTAACGCAACCTGTACCTGAAGTCATCACACAGGTCACAATATCCCCATTAGTTGGAGACGCGTATGCATAAACAGCATTACTACTGTTTGTACCTACATTGAGGCCATTAACCTGCCATTGGAATAGCGGACCAGTTCCGGCATTTAAAGGGGTTGCCGTAAAGGTAACCACACTGCCGGTACAAGCCGGATTATCCGGAGTTGAAATGGAGACACTTGCCGTAAGTATAGGACTGATCGTAACGGTTACCGGAGCAATCGCAAAACATCCTCCTGTAGTAGTACCTTCAATATAATAGGTTCCGCTAACAGAAACAGCCGATGGAGTGGATAATGGAACTGTTGCCGCTGCATCTGTCCAGTAGGTGAAGGTCATCCCGGCAGGAGAACTCCCGGCAGTAATTCCACTATTGGTCAGATCTACAGAAGTACAGCTTGCCGAAGGTTGATTAATCACCAACGTCGGTGAGGTTATTACCGAAATTGCAGCAGTTGTTGCCGTACAACCCGTGGCTGTACTGGTAAAGGTGAAAGTCGGACTTCCCGCGCCGACAGCTGTAACAACGCCGGCATTGGTAACAGTAGCCTGTGCATTATTGCTGCTCGCCCAGGTGCCACCTGTAGTCGGAGACAAGGTAGTGGTTGTACCGACACAAACAATGGTCCCTCCGGTTATACTAACTGTTGGAAGCGTATTAAGTGTTACAGTGACAGCAGTCCGTGTGGTACTGGTACAACCCGAAGCAGTAACCCTTGCCTGAGCATAATAGGTGCCTGCTGCGGCCGGAGTATACGACGTATTTCCGGTCACCAGGGCTGTTCCGCCTGAAGCAGCTGCGTACCAGTCGACTGTTTCGCCGGTTGTTACCGTAGCACTGATGGCAGGTATTGCTCCACCTGTACAATAGGACTGATCACCACCACTTACCGGAGCAGCCACTGTCGGACAGTTACATACCGGAGCTGTCACCTGGAGCGTATTGGTACAGGTAGTAGTACTATTCGTAACCGTTAAAGTAATATTCGTTCCGGCAGGTACCGCTGATATGGTCCAGACATTCCCAACATTGCTAATAGTCCCGGCCGTGCTTGTTACTGTGCCGGCACTGACCGTTACCGAAACCGAATAGGTCAGTAAATCTGCCGAACATGCAGCCGCAGTAGAAACAGTGATCGTAGGTAGCGGATTCTGCGTCACCGTAACAGCTGTACGCGTGGTACTGGTACATCCCGAAGTTACTACCCTCGCCTGGGCATAATAGGTGCCTGCAGTCGCAGGAGTATAACTTGTGTTTCCGGTCACCAGGGCTGTTCCGCCTGATGCACCTGCGTACCAGTCAACCGTCTCGCCGGTCGGCACAGTAGCACTGATAGAAGGAATGGTTCCACCTGTACAATAAGCCTGATCGCCACCACTCACCGGAGCAGCAACGGTCGGACAACTGCAGACCGGAGCGGTAACTTCGAGCGTATTGGAACAGGTTGTGGTTCCATCAGTAACCGTTAAGGTAATATTGGTCCCTGCAGGTACCGCTGATATAGTCCAGACATTCCCAACATTGCTAATAGTCCCGGCCGTGCTTGTTACTGTGCCGGCACTGACCGTTACCGAAACCGAATAGGTCAGTAAATCTGCCGAACATGCAGCAGCAGTAGAAACCGAAATTGTCGGAAGCGGGTTAACAGTTATTGTAACACTATTGGTATTGGTACAACCAGTAGCGGTAACTGTTTCGACCACCGTATAGGTTGTAGTAGCTGTCGGGCTTACAGTCGGATTTGCAGCTGTTGAGCTATATCCGGCCGGAGCTGAAGTCCAGTTGTAGGTGCTTCCCGATACCGGTACTGCACCAATTTGGGTACTGCCTCCTGCACAAATCGATACGGGTGATCCTGCAGCAGCGGCAGGTAACGGATTCTCTGTGACGGTAACAGGGGTTCGCGTTGTACTGGTACAACCGGATACTATATTGCGAGCCTGTGCATAATAAGTGCCTGCAGTTGTAGGAGTATAATTTGTGTTAGCAGTCTCGAGTGCGCTGCCACCTGAAGAAGCGGCATACCAGTCGACTGTCTCACCGGAAGCAACCGAAGCACTGATTGAAGGAATGGTTCCCCCAATACAATAAGCCTGATTGCCCCCGCTCACCGGAGCAGCAACAGTAGGACAAGTGCAGACCGGTGCGGTGACATCGAGCGTATTGCTACACGTCGTGGTACCATCTGTAACGGTCAGGGTAACATTGGTCCCTGCAGGGATGGCCGATATGGTCCAGACATTCCCAACATTGGCAACATTCCCAGCCGTGCTGACGACTGTGCCTGTACTTACCGTTACCGAAACTGAATAGGTCAGGTAATCGACTGAACAAGCTGCAGCGGTAGAAACAGAAATCGTTGGCAACGGATTAACTGTTACCGTAACACTATTTGTATTGGTACAACCGGTAGCTGTAACCGTTTCAACCACTGTATAGGTTGTAGTGGCTGTCGGGTTTACAGTCGGATTTGCAGTTGTTGAGCTAAATCCAGCCGGAGCTGAAGTCCAGTTGTAGGTGCTTCCCGATACCGGTGCGGCGCCTATCTGAGTATTCCCTCCGGCACAAATCGAAACGGATGACCCAGCAACAGCTGCAGGTAACGGATTCTCAGTTACAGTTACAGCGGTACGTGTTGTACTGGTACAAGCGGCGATCGTACTGCGTGCCTCTGCATAATAGGTGCCTGCAGCAGTTGGAGTATAACTTGTGTTGTTTTGTTCTAGTAGGGTTCCGCCTGAAGCAGAATCGTACCAGTCAACCGTCACACCGGATGGAACCGTCGCACTGATTGAAGGAATGGTTCCCCCTGCACAGTAGGACTGATCACCTCCCGATCCTGGGGCACCGATGACCGGACAGGTACAATTGGGTGCATTTACAGCGAGAGTATTCTGACAGTTAGTAGTACCGTCAGTAACGGTCAGGGTAATATTATTTCCTGCAGGGATGGCCGATATGGTCCAGACATTCCCAACATTGGCAACATTCCCAGCCGTGCTAACGACTGTGCCTGTACTTACCGATACCGATACCGAATAGGTCAGTAAATTGGGGGCACAGGTTGCAGCCGTTGAAATTGAGATCGTCGGCAACGGATTCACCGTTACAGTTACAGGCTGGATCGCGAAACATCCTGAACCATCAGTTCCCATGATGTAATAGGTTCCGGCTACTGCGGCAGTTGGTGTGCCATACGAAGTGGTTGCTCCCGCATCAGTCCAGTAGGTAAAGGTTAATCCTTCGGTGCTGCCTGAGGTAACTGCAGCAGCTGTAAGATCAACTTTTGAAGGCGCACATACAGTCTGATCAACAGTCACCACGGTCGGATTTGGATTGACCGTAATCACTGCAGTTCCACTCTGAGACTGGGAGCAGGTCGTTGAACTTCCGTCCTGAACACTGACCAAAGCATAGGTAAAGGTACCTGTTGCACCTGTTGGCGCTGATACCGTAACACTGTTGCCAGAGGTAGTTGAAGCTTGAAGGGCGGAGCCGCCGTTGATCGTATAGGTAAATGTATACGGAGTTACACCGCCTGCACCTGTGAAAGTCACCAAAGGTTCTGTTCCATTCAGACAAACTGCTGTCGTGCCGTCAATCGTGGCAGTAGGCAGAGCATTGACGGTAATTACAGCACTTCCGGTGAACAAAGTACCCGTACAATGGGCATCACTTACCGCGCTAAGCGTGTAAGTGGTACTGGAAGCAGGTGATACACTAACAATATACGGACTGGCTGTAATGTTATTGACTGTAACTGGCGTTGTTCCGTCAGTATAGGTAATACTCCACGGCTGAGCTCCGGTCAATGCAACCGATAAATCAGTTGAAGAACCGGCACAGATTGCAGCAGTTCCACTTATGACAGCTGCCGGCAGCGGATTGACCGTGATCTTAAAGGTCATCTGAGTCCCCGGACAGGTATTGGCGGTCGGAGTAACCGTAATTGTGGCAATAACCGGAGATGAGCCCGTATTGACCGCACTGAACGATCCAATATTTCCCGTTCCGCCTGAACCAAGCCCTATCGATGGGGTATCATTGGTCCATGAATAAGTGGTACCAGCAGTCGGACTGGTGAAAGTGATTGCACTCGTTAAAGCTCCATTGCAGTAAACAGCATCACTAACCTGGTTTGCTGCCGGCGAAGGATTGACGGTAATCTTAAAGGTCATCGTCGCTCCGGTACAACCATTGGCTGAAGGAGTAACAACAATTGTAGCTACAACAGGATTTGCAGTAGTATTTGTCGCAGAAAACGACCCAATATTGCCCGACCCGGTTGCGTCAAGACCAATCGATGGTGTATCATTAGTCCAGGTATACGAAGTACCCGATGTAGCACTCGTGAAATCGATCTCACTGGTAGATGTTCCGTTGCAATAAACAGCATCGCTAACCTGATCAGCTATAGGTTTAGGATCAACCGTGATGGTGAAGGTCATTGGCGTTCCAGTACAATTATTTGCAGTTGGTGTGACCACAATAGTCGCCACTACCGCAGCTGAGCCTGTATTGACTGCTGAAAATGAAGCAATATTGCCCGTTCCGCTTCCGGCAAGCCCTATCGACTGGGTATCGTTGGTCCACGTAAATGTTGTCCCCGAAACAGGACCGGTGAAATTAAACGCATCGGTGGAAACTCCATTGCAATACACTGCATCACGAATCTGAACTGCTGTAGGCGTAGGATTAACAGTAATCTTGAATGTCATCGGAGTCCCTTCACAACCATTTGCTGTCGGGGTAACCGAAATAGTAGCAACAACAGGAGTGGTGCCTGAGTTGGTAGCTGTAAATGACAGAATATTACCTGTTCCGCTTCCTGCAAGACCGATAGAAGGCGAATCGTTGGTCCAGGCATAGGTGGTACCCAATGTTGAACTGGAGAAATCGATCTCATTAGTAGGTACTCCGTTGCAATAAACAGCATCACTGACCTGATCAGCAGTAGGCGTCGGATTAACAGTGATCTTAAAGGTCATCGTAGGTCCAGTACAACCATAGGCTGAAGGTGTAACCACAATGGTTGCCGTAACCGGATCTGACCCCGTGTTAACAGCAGTGAAAGAACTAATATTGCTGGTTCCGCTCACAGCAAGCCCGATCGACGGGGTATCATTTGTCCATGCAAAAGTGGTCCCGGATACCGGACCGGTGAAATTAACCGCTTCGGTCGATGCTCCGTTGCAGACAACCAGGTCAGTGATCTGATCGGCTGTCGGTTTAGGATTAACCGTGATCGTAAATCTCATCGGGGTCCCATCACAGCCATTGGCTGAAGGAGTAACCACAATATTTGCTATAACAGGAGTTGCCGTTGAATTGGCCGCAATGAACGATAATACATTGCCCGTCCCACTGGAAGCAAGACCTATCGACGGTGTGTCGTTGGTCCAGGCATAGGAAGTGCCGACCGTTGAACCGGTGAAATCGATCTCAGCCGTAGAGGCTCCGACACAATAAACCGGATCACTGACCTGATCTGCCGATGGTGTTGGGTTAACAGTGATGGTAAAGGTCATCGTTTGACCCGTACAATTATTTGCTGTAGGGGTAACCACAATCGTAGCAATAACAGGGGCTGAACCGGTGTTGACAGCCGGGAACGACAAAATATTGCCGCTTCCGCTTCCGGCAAGCCCGATCGATGGGGTATCATTAGTCCAGGTATAGGTAGTCCCTTCAGTCTGACTCGTAAAATCGATCTCAGAAGCCGAAGCTCCATTGCAGACAGCAACATCAGTAACCTGATTAACCGTCGGTGAAGGATTAACAGTAATGGTGAAGCTGGTTGCAGATCCCCCGCAACCATTGGCTGTAGGAATCACCTGAATAGTAGCCACAACAGGCGCTGATCCGGTGTTGACAGCTGTAAACGCTGAAATATTGCCCGTTCCGCTGTCCGGCAGTCCTATGGATGGAGTATCGTTGGTCCATGCATAGGTTGTCCCGGGTACAGAATTGGAGAAATCAATCTCCTGGGTCAGGGAATTATTACAGACAACTACATCACTTACCGGATTTGCGCTGAATGAAGGTATCGGGTTTACGGTGATCGTAAACATCATCGTATCGCCGACACATCCGTTATAGGAAGGCGTGACTACAACGGTAGCGGTAACCGGAACTGCCCCGGTGTTTGCAGCCGTAAACGATGCAATATCGCCCGAACCGCTGACACCAAGACCGATCGAAGTTTGGGTGTTGGTCCAGTTGTACGTGGTTCCGGCAACAGCTCCTCCAAAGGTGATGGCAGCGGTAGTTGAACCGTTACAGTAAATGGTATTATGAACCCGTGATGCCGTGGGCGTCGGATCCACAACGATATGGAAAGTCATCGTAGAACCATTACAACCACCGGAAATGGGGGTAACTACAATTGTCGCGGTAAGAGAAGCACTACCCGTATTGGTGGCAGTGAACGATGCAATATTCCCGGTACCACTCGCAGCAAGTCCGATATCAGGCGTATCATTGGTCCAAGAATAGGTGACACCTGAAGTTTCACTGGTGAAATCGATTGCTGTGGTGGCAGCTCCGTTGCAATATTCAACATCGCTTACCGGATTGGAACTAAAGGCAGGTGTCGGATTAACGGTGATCGTAAACATCATCGTATCACCAACGCAACTGTTGACCGTTGGGGTGACCACAAAAGTAGCTGTCACAGGCGCCGTTCCAGAATTAGTCGCGGTAAAGGCCGCGATGTCGCCCGATCCACTGCCAACGAGCCCGATCGATGGGGTGTCATTGGTCCAGTTATACGTAGTTCCTACAGCATTCCCGGTGAAACTGATCGCATTGGTCGAAACCTGATTACAGTAGGTGGCATCGTGTACGCGGGAAACTATTGGTGTCGGATTCACAACGATTTTAAAGGTCATCGTCGCACCGCCACAACTAACTGCTGAAGGGGTGACTACAATGGTAGCTGTAACCGGAACTGAACTGGTATTGGTGGCTGTGAACGATGCTATATTGCCCGAGCCACTCGCAGCTATCCCAATCGAAGGGGTATCATTCGTCCAGGTATAAGTAGTACCCGGTACTGCCCCGGTGAAATTAATTGCTGAAGTAGCAGCTCCATTGCAGTAAACAACGTCATTTACCTGATAAATTGAAGGTGTCGGATTAACAGTCACTACCGCACTGCCTGTGAGGGATGTGGCTGAACAATTCGCATCGTTGACTGCCGTAAGGGTATACGTCGTGGTAGTCCCGGGTGATACCGGAATAACATACGGAGAGCTGAGGACATTATTTATGGTTACCGGGGTAGTCCCGTCCGTATAGGTGAAACTCCAGGGGGCCGTACCGGTCAAGGCAACAGACAGGCTGGTCCCTGATCCGGAACAGATCGTCGTAGTTCCGCTTATAACACCTGTAGGCAATGGAGTAATGACTAGGCTTCCCGGAACAAAGTCAAGGGTATAATTCCCGGATGTAAACCCTCCCGGAATGATGGTATAGGGTCCGCCCGCAGCAGTTGCCGCAATGGCTGTTCCGGTATAACTTATGGCACCACCCAGCACAGCAGGGGTCTCTCCGTTTACAAAGCCACTATAAGTATAACTATTATTAGCATAAGGGAAAACGGCGCCATCATAACATTTACTCTTGTTAACGGCGGTAATGGTCACCGGCGTTGATGGCTTGTTGATCGTTATCGACCCGACACCATAGAATAAATTATACGTAGTGGTAGAGGTAACAACCAGAGTGCCTGCAGCAGAGGTAATAGCGACAGGGCTTGACGATACCGGAGTTGTAGGAGTATAGGTTGTTGTGAGCGCCGGAGCCCCTGAAATAATACTCGCCTGGGTATCTCCGTTTACAAAACCGGTAATCGTGTAAGTAAGCGTCGGAATTGGATCCCCATAATTGACGACCTTATTATCCGGCAGGATTACCAGGGTATTGTTCCCGGCTAAATTGGCAACCGTTAACTGTCCTGTAGTGGCGGTACAACCTTGTGTTGAAGAGGTAAAGGTGAATGAAGTATTGCCATACGCTACCCCTGTGACGATTCCGGCATTGGTGACCGTAGCCACCGCAGGGTCATTGCTGACCCAGGTACCGCCTGTTGTGGGTGATAATTGGGTGACACCGTTTTTATCAATGGTTGTAGGACCGGTAAAAGCGACAACCGGAGAGGCCAGCGAGGTAATGTTCGCCGTATTGCTGGTTGCGGTACAGGTGTACTGGCTCGAAGATCCAATGACATAATACCCGTTTCCGGCTGCCACACCTGTCCAGGTAAGCGCAGAACCGGTTCCCGATTTGACCGCCTGAACAACGGCATTGCTGCTATTGTATAACTGGTAGTTAATCCCGGTCTGCGAACCGCTTAACGTAAGTGTCCCGGTATTTGGTGCAGAGGCACAGATTGAACTTCCGGTTAACGTATAAACCGTTGGAGCTGGATTGATCACATAGTCCGCCTCAATCCGGCAACCGGGAGCCGTAGAAATATCGGCAAAGAACGGATAGGTCCCGGGGGTGTTGGTATTCGTTAAACTGGAATAGGGAGCGCCTGCAGCAAGTACATTTGCATTGGCAATCGGATTGAAGGATGCTCCGGTGTAAAGTGATGTGCCACCCGAAGAGGCCGTAAACCAGGTTACCACGCCATTGATCTGGTAATATACGGTAATCTGGATATTGTCCACATTTGCAGTATTACTATATTGACCCGCTCGTGTTACTGCAAGGCTTACTCCAAAATTGGCATTTTGGACATCAGCCAAAGTCCAGGTAGTTCCCCATAGATTTGTGGCTCCACCGTAATTGACCAATGTTTCTGTAGTGGTCCATGCGGTTGCAGAGGCTAAATTGGAGCCGGTGGCAGTACCCGCCTTCAACAATTGCACAGTTGCATCATTAACAACGCTGGTACCGTTGACTGTGCCAGCCATCCGGTTGATCCCGACTTCAATTCCAACGATAGCTCCGTTCGAAGGAAGGGAACTAAAGTCATATCCGATCGTTTTAAGAATGGCTGATGTGGAGGAGTTATTTCCAACCAGCATATTTGATTGTACAAAATTACCATCCGGTACCTGAATAAATGCAGTATTTAACCAGGGCGCCGGGGCCGTACCTGTACCACCGGAACTGGTCGCTGATCCCGCCTGTTGCGGTCCGACTGAACCGGCTGTTGATGAAGAGGCCGTCAAAGGAATGCTTGTCGCCCCCTGACAAATCGTGACCGGTGTAACGGTGGACTGATTCCCGCCAATAGTAACCGAAATACTTCCCGGTGTTCCCCAGCAATTTGCTGCGGACAAAGCCCTGAAATAATAGGTACCTGAGGTATTGACGATCACAGAGGTAGCAGGATTTGCAGTGGAAGTTCCATTCGAAGTAGTTCCCTGGTAATAGATGGTACCCGGGCCCGAAAGGGAAGCGTTCAGCGTAGCTGCACCACACGATCCTCCAGGACTGGTCACTGTTGGGGCAGCCGGTGGAGCTTCAATGGTCACCGTAGCTGTGGTAGAAAAGGCCGAACAGACACCTGCAGCGATCGTATAGGTCACCGTATAGGTACCCGGTGTACTGCTTGAAGGGGTAATGGTACCCGCAGCCGGATCGATCGTCAATCCGGTAGTGGAACTGTACGTTCCGCCCGTTGTCCCGGTTTGGGTTACGGCTAAAGTACCCAGGGTCGAACATACCGGTAAACCGCCATTGTAGGCGATGGTCGCCGAAGCGCCTGTCGCAATGGTAACTGTAGCCGTGGCCGTACCAGGGCATGAATTGCTCCCCGTAAAATTATACGAAACTGTATAGGTGCCGGCAGTACTGGTTGCAGGGGTGATTTCACCTGTAGAAGGATTCAGTGTTAATCCGGTCGCCGGGACAACAGAATAAGTGGTAGCCGTGAGCGGACCGCCAACAACGTTTGATATCGTCGGAACCTGGATAAGGCCCGAAGTGGTACAGAATGTTGCTGCGCTGTAAGTAAGGGTTGCACTTGCCAATGCAGTGGTAGTGATATTGTTCACCGTATTTCCGCTGCTGATCGGAATCAGACAGTAGCCCGATAGGGTAATGCCGGTTACGGTCAGATCTGTGGCAGTTCCGCTGGTTGCCAGATCGGATGCCGGAACTATAAAGGTTCCGGTTCCGGGAGAGCCGGCGGTAAAACTCATTGTTGCCGTATGCCCCGTTGCGGTATTGGTTCCGGTCAGACTATAGGTAACTGTGTAACTGCCCGTTTGGAGTGTTGACGAGGTGATGGTAACCGTTAAAGGCTGACTGGTACAAACCGTTGAAGGAGCAGATGTGCTAAAATTAGAGGCATTGACCCAGGAGACAATCACCTGACCATTGGCGCCATTACCTCCAGCTTGAGTGCCGCCGCCGCCACCACCGGAGCGGTAGGCGCCGCCGCCGCCGCCACCGGGAATAGACCCGGCATTTCCGACGCCGGTTGAACCGTTCCGACCGGCCCCGCCATTACCTCCGCCTGCTGGTGCAACACCACCGTTATAGGTGGACCCGGCCACACCATTGGCCGCCGTTCCGGCTGAAGAACCTCCGCCACCACCATAGGTGCCGGTACCTGTTGTGCCGGTAGCTCCGCTATATTTTGTAGTTCCAATACCCGCTGAAGAAAGACCTCCGGTTGCACCGTTCGAAGTATCATTTGAAACACTTCCCCCTCCTTTTGCCAGAAGCGTACCGGATGTACTAAACCAGGAATCGCCACCGACTACACCTGAAGTACCACCGGCACCAACAGTTACGGTATATGCTGTTCCCGGAGTCACCGTAACATTGCCTGCCGAGAAACCGCCGCCGCCGCCGCCACCACCGTTTCCGGAACCGGTTAATGAAGAACCGGCTCCACCGGCACCCCATGCCTGAACAAGTAAGCACGTAACTCCATTTGGAACAGTATACGAGCCAGTTGCAGAGAATGTTTGACTGTTCCCCGAAATAGGTGGGGAAACCGTAACAAAGCCATTCATGGGCTGTGTACACAACGTAGTCGCATTGGTACCAGAAACAGTATAGGTATTAGCAAGCTGATTTCCAAAACTGATGGCCGATCCTGTACCGGCAACGACAATCGCTCCCGGGGATAAGGTGTAATTAACACCCACGTCAGAACCCGATAATCCAACAGGAGCACCGGACCCGCCGCTCAGATAACTGCCGCCGCCGGTAACCGTATAGGCCGTCGGCAGTGCATTGACCGTCAGTGTGGTCGTAGCATTGCTTGGAGCCGCCCCGACTATCGCCCCGCCAAGGTAGGAATAGTTAATCGGATATGGAGTGAGATTAGCCGTTATGGATGAAGTGGTATAGGTCATGGAGAAGTCTCCGGTGGCATCGGATATGGTTGTGCTTTGCAGCGTTCCGTTGATCGCGATGCTTACCGTTTCACCAGGGGCAGGATACAAAGGACCTGCGGCGCTCAGTTTACCGCTTAGGGTCACACTGGCTGTCCCCTGGCAGATCGACTGGCTTGCACTCAGATTGGAGAATGCTGCTGCCGGCAGAGAGGAACCGTTTGATACGGTAACTATACCCGATCCGCTAAAATAAGTATTGTTCGTAAAGGTCGCTGCAGAACTCGTGGATCCCCACGTACCTGAAGATTCAGACAGTGAACCAAGCGTAAGGGTACTTACACCGATATTGACCCCGCTGGCCAGGCTGGCTATAGCAGTTCCCGATATAGTCAGGTTATTGGCCACAGTGAAACTGGTGGCAACCGATTTGCTGGCAGCGCCTGTAAAAATCAAATTGTTGTACGCAAAGACAGGAACTGTTTGGCCTCCTGTGCCGTTGAAGCTGATCGTGCTCCCGGTGGTCGTATAGGTGCCAGCTCCCGGGGCAAAGGTTCCGGCAATCCCGATGGTCCCGGTGGGTGCAAGGGTGATAGCTCCTGCATCAGTCACCGTCAGGTTATTGTAATTGAATGCCGGTATGGATTGAGAAACTGAGCCGTTAAAGCTGATCGTGCTGCCTGTATTGGTATAGCCGTTCGACCCCGGGGTAAATGTGCCTGCAACCCCGATTGTTCCGCTGGAAGCCAAGGTCCTTGTCCCTGAACCACTGCTGGTCAGGTTATAGAAATTGATTGCCGGGATGGTCTGAGAACCGGATCCGTTAAAGGTTACAGTATTTCCGGTTGCAGAGGCTGATAAGGTGGTAATACCCGATGTTCCGCCAAGATTCAGGATACCCGTGGTACCCTGAGTCAGTGTACCTGAACCAGAAAGAGCTGTATTGGCCGTAATCGTTCCATTATTGGTCAAGGTAATTCCGGAAGCAACGGTAAGAAGCGCTGTCGCGTTGATGGTACCGGTAGTGCTGTTCGTAAACGCGCCACTGACTGAAAGCGAAGTTGCATCAGTTAGGGTGCCATTATTGGTATAGGTACCTGAAAAAACAGCTGATGGAATAGAGATTATTTGGGTTCCCCCGATAGTCTGTCCCGTGCCCGAGAAGGTATGGGTTCCCGAACTGGCTGTATAGGTGCCGTTATTGGTGAGGCTGCCGGCAAAACCAGCTGTTGCTGTGGTATTCTCAGTTAAAGTCCCGCCTAAATTGATGGTGACGCCACCTGTGCCAAAAGCAAGGGTTGTGGCCGCACTTTCAGTGAGGGAAGCGCCGTTTTTAATAGTCACCGCTCCTGTAAAGGTCTTGGTGCCGGTTGCCGAGGTGATGGCCACCGAACCGCTCGTTCCTCCACCAATCGTGGTGGTTCCTGTTACCCCAAAGGTCCCCGATCCGACTGACAATGAAGCGCCGTCCGAAACAGAGAGGTTTCCGCCGATGGAAAGACCCACTCCTGTAGTGATCGTCCCCCCGCTGATGGTTAAATTATAAAAGCTCGTCACAACCGAAGCAGGCAAGGCATTGGTCGCTGTAAAAATAACCGTTCCTGTGCCTGGGGTCCAGGTTGCTGTTCCTGATCCGGTCGTGATGGCCCCACCAAGGGTTAGCGTACTGTTGGCTACCATGGTAACCGTACCGTTTGCACCGAAAACTGTACCTGCAATTTTTAAACTTCCTGCGGTCAGGGCTGAACCACTTGTGAAAGTTATGGTTCCCGTACTTCCGGAGATATTATTCCCAACAAGCACAGCTCCTGAAACGTTGAGCAATGAAGAGTTCGAGAAGGTCAGCGTACCGGCTCCGGCAGTGCCGGTTCTTCCCAGCTGAACACTGGCACAGGCAGAGTTTGCATCAACTGTAACGGTAAACCCACGCTCAATCTGCACCACATCACCCGCGATCGGGTAAACTCCCGCAGCAACAGCAGCTCCGCCACTGGTTAGCGACCATACGGTTCCGGTGCTGTTGGTCCAGTTACCTGTTGCTATAGAAAAATAGGTCTGTGCGACATGTCCAAAAGTAACTGCACTGCTGGTACCTGTAGCAACCGGCGATGCAGAAGTAGCCGTAAACGTAATGCTTCCAGCGGCTCCGCTTAAAATCATCCCGTTCAGGTTTGCAATCCCAGCTGAGAAGTTGCCCGCCTGGTTCAACACATTGTTGTTGCCTGATCCAAGACCTGTGATCGTACCACTTGATGGCGTAAGGGTCACATTGTTCGTTGAGGCATTAAAGGTTGTCGCAATATTCCCGAAAACATCCTCCGCGGTAAGCGTATTGGTTCCCGTAAAGGCGACACCGGTAGTCTCAGATGCGGCCAGGTTAAAGACAAATTGTCCGACCTGGGCTGCTGAAACCGTAACCGCAAGGGCATTCGAAGTCAGAGTGCCATCTGTTACTGCTACTGCAGCAGATTCTGCCTTGTAAAGGGTCATCACGCCGTTGTTGCTGCCACTTACGGTAGCAACACCATTGGTGAAGGTTACCGAAGTAGCCGTACCAAAATGTACCGCTGCACCGGTATTGTCAGTAACCGTCGGAACAGTTACCGGGTTAGTGGAGGAATTGGCCCCCGAGAACGTGAGGGATTTTGTTCCGTTATAGGTAAGGTC
>Ga0364887_10095_pt1 | contig 62718 bp, 43 predicted proteins | sample ExccelJu500001D4_4_FD_206924 | JGI IMG/M metagenome (GOLD analysis project Ga0364887, IMG submission 206924) | Enriched cells from Trout Bog Lake Hypolimnion, Wisconsin, USA - BchlTB.July23.5000.01.D4 | ecosystem: Environmental > Aquatic > Freshwater > Lake > Hypolimnion/Profundal zone | place...
CAGGATGGAGAATACTTCGTTAATCCAGAAAAACCATTTCCCCAACCGGTTTAACTATCTGACGGCGTTCACCCTGAATGGCTGGAATTCCCCGGACTGGGCCGCAAAGACGATCAGAAAGCTGGAAGCCTCGTTTCAAAAAGGGGCCATCGGCGTTAAACTTTATAAGATGATCGGGATGTCCTACCAGGATTCAGCCGGTCATTTTATCAGGATTGATGATCCCCGTTTTGATCCGGTCATTGAGTATATTATCAAACAGGACAAAGCGATTTTGGGTCATTTTGGTGAACCAAAAAATTGCTGGCTGCCGTTCAGCCGGATGACCGTTGGTGGCGATAGCAGTTATTATGCCCAAAATCCTGAAGAATACATGTTTCTGCACCCCGAAAAGCCATCTTACCAGGTGCTTATGGATGCCCGTGACCGGTTTGTCGGGAAACATCCCAACATGCGTTTTATCGGGGCGCATCTCGGAAGCCTGGAATGGAGTGTCGATGAATTGGGTAGGGAGCTTGATCAGTTTCCCAATATGGCCGTTGATTTAGCGGCCAGATTAATTCATCTTCAATATCAGTCGGTTGCCAATTACAAAAAGGTGAGGGATTTTATGATTGCATACCAGGACCGGCTTATTTATGGGACAGACGAGGAATTCTTTCAGCAGGATCATCCCCAGGATTTAAAAAAGAACATACACAAAACCTGGTTTGACCAGTGGACCTACCTGGTTACGGATGAAACGATGAAAAGCAGTCAGATCAGGGGGGTGTTTAAAGGCTTGAAACTCCCCAAAACTGTCATTGATAAAATTTACAGAACCAATGCTTTGAAATGGTATAAGCCTGATTATAAGGACTAATTAATAATCTCATATTTTAATTCTTTGCGATTCCTATCTAATAACAAATTAAATTTTCGTTTTGGTGATCCCGAAAAGGGTTTTTCTGGCACTGCCTGTTGAACCGGTTGAGCCGGCTGCAGAAATAATGATCCTTTTTGAAAGTAAACTTTCCCCGGCAGGACCACCTACATTCCCCTTGAAGTTTTTCCGTTAATATCTTAAGTTTGGATCTTCAAACTATATTACAGACATCCGGAAGTGTCCCGCAATATCTCTGAACAAAATGAATAAAACAAGTCACATTATTTTCTTGAAAATCACAGGTTTTCTCCTTTTATCCCTGTTGACTACTTCAATGGTTGAGGCCCAGGATGAGCCGGGCTCACGAAATGCGCCAGACAAACTCGAGCAGGAACATTCGCTTTCCATGGAGTTTGAAACACCGCACACCAAATGGGCTAAACCGTTCGCATTCGGCAAAACCCGTGTCCTCTTCTTTACGGATCAGGAGCAGGGCTCCACGAATGCCCGTGAGATCATTGAGCTCATGCAGCGCTTTGACCTGGATGCAAACAGTGTTTACCTGGTAGTTTCAAATCACCGCCTTTTAGGTGACGGGAATCCCCAGTGGTACAAAGATCCCAAAGCAGGAACCAACCGGGCCCTTAATTTATTGAAAACACCTTACGATACTTACTTTTTCAATAAAGTCAATCTCGGTCATCTGCCCGACACCCTTCAACAGATTATCCGGAAGCGGGTTCTTGAGGGGGCTGGTATCGTCATGATCGGAGAATCCGATAGTCTGCTGATCGCTCAAGGACATACCGTGGAGTCAGCGCGAATCCCCGAAGCAACTGTCAGGTCTTTCGGGAAAGGAAATTCAAACGGGATCTTCTTAAAACAGCGTGAGCGGCTTTCCTACGGCCCTGAATGGGAAACAATGCTTGACTACCAGATGGAGCTCCAGGGGAGGGCGATCCTGGTGGCGGCACATAAAAGTACGCTTCCGGTGGTTATTCGTTTGAAAAGCAATGTCCTGAAAAGGGAAGAACTTCCCGGTTCTCCTTTTGAAATTGAGATGGACAGTCTGGCCGTGGCTGCCGCTGTCAATGTCTATCTCACAGCCAAAGACGGGACAAAAACCCTGCTTCGAACAGTAAAGGGACCAAAAACAACCGAAACAGCAGTTCTCCCTGTTGTTCCGGCGGGGAATTACCATATCGACGTACAGGTTTTGAATAAAGAGGGTGTGCTGGGATGGAGCACGAAAACCCTCTCTGTTTCTGCTGAATCGGCCATTGACTCGATTCAGTTGTCGAAAGATTGGGGAGAAGTTGATGAAGAAATCCAGGGAACGATCTCATGTTCCGGGGAAACTGGTCCAAAGCATAAACTAAGCATCCGGCTGATTGACAGGGAGGGACGTATTCTGAGTAATCAATCTGTACCCCTTTCCGGTCACCAGGGTAAGTTCTCCTTTCATATCGAACCCTGGATGCCCATGCTTCTCAGAGTTGAGGCGCTGTTGTCCGACCCAAAGGGGGAGGTTTCCTTATCCGGAAAATACTGCAGGGTAGTGAAACGACACAGGGGGGAATTTAATTTTGTGGTATGGGGTTCTCCTTCCGGTGATCTTTCGCCATACGGCATCAGGAGCCTTGAACAGAACGGCTCAACGGCCATATTGCAGGGTGGAAACCCGCCACTCGAACTCTCGGCCTGTGAACAGGCTTACCTCCCCTATACCACCCGCATCTGCGCCAACAGCCACTCCATCTCATTAATGCTGGATACCACAGGTGTACTGAAAGGGGGATGCATGCATGACGAAGCAGCAATGGATAAGTATGTCAAAAGTGTAGTGGATTATTATAAAAAATCGCGTGAACACGGAGTGCTGGCCTATTCACTGGGCGATGAAAATGCAGTAAGGGCCTCATGCCTTAGTCCATATTGCCTCAAGGCCTACCAGGACTATCTGAAGGTTCAGTATGGGAATATTGGAAGTCTGAACAGCGAATGGGGGACAAATTATAACGAGTTTGGAGAGGTGAACCTTTCCAATGAAGCAATGCCCGGAGCTGATGCGCCCGAATGGTTCAGGATCTATTATAATCAATGGCTGAAGATTCGCCAGACAGATAATGAGCTGACGAGTCCGAAACAGATCACACTAGGCGATATAAACGATGAACTGGTGGCCCTGAAGAATGGCAACTTTGCCCGATGGTACGACAGGCAGGCTTTTCAATCCTATACCTATGTGGAGCTTTGCAAAAAATTCCTAAGGGCATTCAAAAAAATGGATCCCAAGGCGATCACCGGTTTCGAAGGGACTGACAGTTTTACCCTTCGCAAATGGACTACGCGTACCCGTCAGGGAGGCGATCTCGATGCGTTTGTGCGGGAACTCGAATATTTTGGGCCTTATCAGGGACCTGCCAACGAAGTGGTCAGATCGATTGCCCCAAAGGACTTTCCCTGCGGAAACTGGATTGGCTACTCTCAAATGGCCGATGATCTGCTTTATCGTTACTGGGACCAGATAACCAGCGGCATGAATACGATTCAATGGTGGCGTTGGGATAATGTGGAAGATTATATCGGTTTTCTGTCACCCAACTTTGCTCCCTATCCCGCAACCAAAGAGCTGCTCGAAGATACCAGAATCGTCCGGGACGGGTTAGGTTCACTGCTCATGAAATGCGATATGGAGATCGACAGTATTGCGATGCTCTATTCGATGCCTTCAACACATATTGCTCATTTTGATGGAAATCAGACCTATGGCGATCTTGACCGTGACCACCGGTTGTGGTATGAATCGATTCACGATGCCGGATTGCAGTTCAGCTATGTCACCGACCGGATGCTGAGACTGGGAGAGTTCGACGCATCCAAATACAAAGTACTGATCCTCCCTCTTTCGTTTGCCATTGGAGACAAGGAGGCATGGGTAATCAGGGATTTTGTAAATAAAGGGGGTACTGTGATTGCCGATGTGAGACCCGGAATTTATGACGGTCACTGCAAACCGCTTGAAAAAGGTTCTCTGGATGAGATGTTCGGCATAAAACGCGATGCAAGACAGGATGCAACCGGGGTGGACCGGCTTGAGATAAAGGGTCAGGTGCAGGGTGAAAAAATCAGTTTGAAATGGGGAAACTGGTATGGTGAGGATATTTATCCTAAAATGGTAGTGGATCAATCCGTTCATTTAACTACTGGCCATGAGCTGGGAAAGGCATTTCCGGTCCACTACTCCGGAGGACTCAACACGCCACTTTGCATCGTGAACCAATATGGAAAGGGGAGGGCAATTCTTTTAAACTTCCCGATTTTCAATGCACAGGCAGGAAGCCTGATAAAGCACCTTATTCTGAGTGCAGGTGTCAAACCCCTGACGGTAATCTCCAAACCTGACGGGAGCGCAGTCAAAAATCTGAAGATCACACGCTGGAAGAACGGGAATACCGACATTCTGAGTCTTTTTGGAAAATACGGGGGCAAAGTACGTGTGAGCCTTGACAGAAACTACCATATAACCGAGCTGAAAACCGGGAAATACCTGGGTGATATTGATAAATTCACGACGGATGCAGTTGCAGACAGAGCATTATTTTATTCCTTAATTCCTTCTGGCTTACCCGAACTTTCGATCAAAGTTCCTGGTGTTACCTGGTGTGGAGAGGCGGTTAAACTGATCCTTGAGGTCAGGGGTGCTCAGGGATTGCATGCCCTCCGGCTTAGCTTGAAAAATCCCCGGGGTGAAAAAGCAGACTGGTTTAAACAAACCCTGAACGTTGGAAAAGAAAGTAAAGCGGTTCCTCTTGTGTTTGCTTTAAATGATATGGCAGGTGAATGGCATATAGAGGCCACAGATATCCTTACCGGGAAAAATCGGTCAGTGCCTATTATTCTGAAAAACAAACAGTAAACATCCATTAATTTGTTAGAAGTCTACAGAAAATTTCAGTGCGGTATACTCCTCAACAACTCCTTTTTTCAAGTCAGGACGCGATGTCACAAAGCTTAAACCTTGGTATTGTTGTCTGATTTTTTTCATCCCCTACTGGTTTCTTGTGTATTTTTAAGAGGTATCCTTTTTTGAGGCTGGAGTCCGTTCCCTCCCGATTATTTACAGGATATTTTACAGAATAGGTGAATGATTTAGCTACCTTTGACTCTGGTTACATCATCGCATTTCAAAATTAAAAATTCATCTTAATAAACATTTTATGAGAAGGTTAATCTTTGTTGGTCTTACCGGACTGATGTTTTTGAGTTCGTTTGGAGTTGTGGCACAATCGAATTATCAAATTGCCCGGAAGATCGCCGTTGGGGGAGAGGGAGGCTGGGACTACATAACGGTTGATGGTGCCTCATCACGGATTTATGCGTCTCACGCAACAACGGCTGTTGTGGTCGATATCAAAACAGGTAAAGTGATCGGATCGATTCCTGACACCAAAGGGATTCATGGCATCGCACTGGCCCCGGAAATAAACCGTGGTTATACCAGCAACGGACGTGACTCTTCGGTTACTGCTTTTGACCTAAAGACCTTAAAGCCGATTGCAAAATTTAAGGTTACCGGGGCTAACCCGGATTGTATCCTGTATGATTCGTTCGCTAAGAAAATCTATACGTTCAATGGCCGCAGCTCAAATGCATCGGTTATCGACATCCGTGATAACAAGGTTGTGGCTACCATTCCGCTCAGCGGGAAACCGGAATTTGCAGCTTCTGACGGCAAGGGAAAGATTTATGTGAATATCGAAGACAAAAGCACCATCACTGTGATTGATGCCAAAGAGTACAAGGTAGTTCAAAACTGGTCGATTGCCCCCGGCGAAGAACCGAGCGGACTGGCACTGGACAACATAACTCACCGGTTATTTAGCGTTTGTGGCAATAAACTGATGGTCGTCACAGATGCCGAAACAGGGAAGGTGATCACTACCCTGCCGATTGGCGAGCGTTGTGATGGCGTAACCTTTGATCCGGGGAAGAAAATGGTTTATAGTTCCAACGGAGATGGCACTATCACTGTAGTTCAGGAGGTTGATGCCAATACCTTCCAGGTACTTGAAAATGCCAGGAGCCAGCTGGGCGCCCGTACGATTGCCGTAGATAAAGTGACTCACCATCTTTACCTCCCAACGGCAGAATTTGGGGCTCCTGTTGCAGGGGAACGTCGTCCGCCAATCAAACCAAACTCATTTGTGATTCTTGATGTCGAACCAATCCAATAAGGAATTCGATCAGTCAGATGATCGGATGTAAAAATGCCCCGGTTACATACCATGTAGCCGGGGCATTTTTTATTGGTTAATCAGTACAAATAGGGGATAATCCGATAGTTTACTTTTTTGGTATAGATCTTCCATAAATTGCCGTACCTCGAGGAACAACGACGATCATCATCCATCTGACGCGGGATCAAAAGTAAAATATAATACAACGGGTAAAACCAGGCCCATATTCTTCCCGGATAACCAATACTGAGCGCAACAGCCAACCCCATTAAAATTTCACCCAAGTAATTAATATGTCTGCTGAAGCCCCAAAAGCCATTAACCAGTAACTTCATATTTCCGTCAGCAATGATTTCAGGTTTAATTCCCAGAAATGATCTCTCTGGATGTGTCTTAAAATAATATTTTTGCAGGTTTGCACCCCGGGACAAACCCCATCCCAATATAAAAATAAGGAGAAAACAAAAAAGCAACCAGGTTGGGGTATCTGGATCTTGTAAACTAACGGCTGACCATAAGGCAATTGAATAAAAGTACGGATAAAATGTCAGGCAACCCCATCCGAGTTTTAAACCTACGCGCTCGGCGAAAAAATCATAAGTATACAAGTGTACACTTTCGAAAGTCAGGTAGTCCCAGATAAAAAAAGTTAACATAGCCCCGCAGAGTAAAATGCCCGGAGCTATTTTCCCAAATACCAGATAGTGATGGGCAGTAAAACTCAGCACATTTAATTGAAGCATAATTGCCCCAACAAGATATAGCCATATTTTGACATCAATTTGCCTGTTCCCGGATGGCGGATTTTCCAGTCTTCCCAGAAAAAGATCGGCAATCCATGACTTTCCGGTTGAGGGATAGGGTAAAACGATGACGAACGAAAATATCAATCCCAAGGCGGAGGCGCCTGCCAGACTATACCACCTGATCAGGTAAAGCCAGTCGAAAGATACCCATCCCAGATAACCGGGTAAAAACCAAAGCGCGATGGAAATAATTAAAACAAGGATTCCGTTTAACCTGTATTTTAATAATTCACCGGTTTGGGAATCCCTTACGTATCCAACTACCCGACGTGCGGGAAGATAGTAATGTAAGATAGTAATTACACCATATATCACCCATGGGGTAAAGAATCCGAACAGCTTAGTCATTATGACAGATTTTTTGTGTTATGGTCCATTATGGAAATGGCTAATTTCCTGGAAAATAGTCGTCCCATAAAAAAACGGGCCACTTTATTGGTAAATCCGGGAATTGTGGTCGGTCCTTTCCCAAGAGCATTTAAGGTCTTCTCCGCAACTACATTCGCACTTAAAGTACCGGGAGCATCTTTTTTATTCTGTGCGTTTTTATATCCGGGGGTTGATATCGCTCCTGCACATGAGGCGATCACGTCTATGCCATGCTTCCTGAACTCACTCCAGATCCCTTCTGCGAAAACAGTGTTAAATGCTTTTGATGCAGCATAGGTTGCGATTTTAGGACTGCCCTGCGTGCCGGCCAGGGATGACATCAATACAATGCCACCTTTACTTTTTCGGATCATTTGTGTTGAAACCAGTTTGGAAAGCAGTAAAGGTGCCCTGATGTTAATATCAACAATTCTTGTCAGGCATTCTTCAGAAATATTTTCGAAATAGCCGATAGGAGCATAAGCCGCGTTATACACTAATAAACCGATATTCGTCTCAAGCCGGGATACCAAATTTTTTGTTTGCCCGAAATCAGCCAGATCAACTGAATGGATAATAATTTCAATGGGATAGCTGTTTCTAAGATTGTTTGATAAGACCTCCAGTTTATCCAAACTTCGGGCAATTAAAATTAAATTTAGTCCCCGTTTCGCCAGTTCTTCGGCAAAAGCTGCACCTAATCCTTCAGATGCCCCTGCTACGATAGCCCAGGGTCCATATTTAGATTTGAAATCATGCATTGATCATAAATAAGTTAGCCAAATATAACCTTTTATTTGATGGTAATAATTCCTTTTTTCAATTCGTTTGTAATTTCCGTTAAGAGCAATACTTCAACCGGAAGAATATTTCGTTAAAATAAAAATGGCCGATTATCAATGAATGTCAGGGGAGCTGCTACAGTTATGAGGATACTGCAATATTCATTGTAAAGAATAGGTTTAGAATCCAAATCAAGAACTTCGGTTAAAGAATAATAATAACTTTGAATAAATATCTAAATCGCTGCAGGATTCTCTGAAGCATAACATAATTATTTATGACTCACGAAGATCTTAGAGTGGAAACTCTTGGTATTCCACAGATAAAGTCTCCATTAAATCTCACCGTATTTCCTCAAGGTTCTGCATTTGGATTCGTTGAAAGGCACGACAGGGTTTTATTTGATGCGTCTCTTGAGAATTTTAAGAGCTGCAGGAAAACGGGAGAAACACCATTCTCTTTTGAAAAAGCGGGACCCCATAAACATCTTTATTTTGATCCTTCCACAACTAAAGCTGCAATTGTAACCTGTGGAGGATTATGTCCTGGTTTGAACAACGTAATTCGAAGCCTTGTAAACGAGCTTCATTTTCGGTATCACGTTACCCGGATAATTGGAATTCAATATGGTTTTGAAGGCTTTATCGATAAGTACAATCATCCTGTTATCGATCTTGATCCGGACAGGATTAATAATATTCATCTTTCGGGTGGTACCATCCTGGGTTCTTCGAGAGGCAAACAGGATGTAGTCCAGATTGTTAATAAGCTCATTGAACTGGAGGTCAATATTTTATTTTGTATTGGTGGCGACGGAACTTTGCATGGTGCTCATGCTATTTATGAAGAAATATCCCGGCGGAACCTGAACATTTCGATTGTCGGAATACCCAAGACAATTGATAATGATATAAATCTGATTGATAAATCATTCGGATTTGAAACCGCATTTACTACTGCACACGATATTATTCGTTCTGCCCATAATGAGGCAGTTGGAGCATACAACGGGATAGCGGTATTAAAACTTATGGGGCGCGATTCGGGATTTATAGCGGCCTACGCCGCCCTTTCAATGCAGCTGGCAAATTTTGTCCTTATTCCGGAAATGACTTTCGATATGGAGGGTCCGAAAGGGTTTTTAAATGTGCTGAAAGACCACTTACAAAGCAGGCATCATGCACTGATCGTGGTTGCAGAAGGAGCAGGACAGCATTTTTTTGAGGGTAGTGTAGTGGAAAGGGATGCCTCCGGAAATATAAAAAATAAAGACATAGGCCTTTATTTAAAAGATAAGATAACTGAGAAATTCAATTCTGAGGATTTCCCTTTCTCCCTGAAATACATCGACCCGAGCTATATCATTCGCAGTGCACCAGCCAATGCCAACGACAGTAAGTTTTGTAGTCTCCTGGCTCAGAATGCTGTTCATGCCGCCATGGCCGGCAAAACTGATTTTGTAATCGGACATTGGAATAATTTTTTCACTTTGTTACCAATACCAGCATCCGTCTCAAAACGAAATAAAATTGATATGGAGGGTGAGTTGTGGTGGAATGTTTTGGAAACTACAGGTCAGCCTGTTACTATGAAAAATTGAGGACTTTCAACACTTATTTTAATTTAAAACAATACGAAATATACGCCTTAATTTGACCATCTGTGATTACCTTTGATATTGAAAATGGGTAAAACGGATGGGACAAATTAATACTATCCGACGAATCCAGGCGCTATCTATTTGATAACAAATAGATTGAATTTTTGCAAGCAATCCATCGACAACTATGAAATATCGATGTAAATTTTTTTCCTGTTTATTACTCGTATGGGTAATATTGCTTTCCTGTTCACTATTTGCAGAAGGAACCAGGCGGGCTTTAATCATTGGTATTGATATTTACTTACCCGGCAATGTAACCAGAGTTAACTCTGAAAGGACTTCATGGATTAATCTGGATGGCTGTGTAAACGATGCAATGTCAATCAAAACATTGCTGGAGTTAAAATACGGGTTCAATGAAGATCATATCACCTTACTTGCCAACGATAAAGCAACGAGGAAAGCTATTGTCGACGGTATTAAGCAATTGACAGCGATTTCCCAAAAGGGAGATCTGGTGGTTGTTTATTATGCTGGCCATGGTTCGCAAATAAGGAATATTGCAAGCAATGAAGCAGATCAAAAAGATGAAACCATAGTCCCTTCAGATGCTTACCTTGGGTCAGCGGATATCCGGGACAAAGAAATTAATGAACTGTTTTACCGGCTTTCAGAAAAAGGTGTAATCCTTACAGCAATATTCGATAGTTGTCATAGTGGATCGATCAGCAGGGGGCTGGCCGATCATGAACCAAAATCCAGGTATTTGGCGCCAATACCAAATGCCTGGGTGAATGATCCTGCAATGCCGCATGACCTTTTGGCTAACAATGTTTTAATTATTTCGGCAGCTCAGGATGATGAAACCGCAAAAGAACAGGTCGATGAGCAGGGAAATCCTCACGGAGCTTTCACATATGCGTTGATCAGGGCATTAATGACCTTGCCTGCCAATGGCGCTGCGATCAAAATAATTGAGAGTACCCGGGCTGTTATCAAGTATAACGGCAAATTGCAGGAGCCCGTTTTTGAGGGAAATGATTACAGAAAGAATGCTACGCTTACCGGAGAACCCCGTGAATCAGTTCCAAATAGCGTTACCGTTTCTGTTTTGAATGCCGAAGATAAGGACGATATTACACTTCAGAGCGGTTATATTCTGGGAATCAGTTCGGGAAGCAAACTGAAGAAAGTATATAATCAGGATACTTTGCTGATTCAGGTCACCCAGGTAATCGGGCCAAACAGCTCGATTGCGAAAACAATTAAAGGGGATTTTAAGCGGATAAGACCGGGAGATATGTTTCAGGTGACCCAATGGGCACTTGAATCTCAGAATTCCCTCAAAGTTTATATTCCGCCTTCTGAAGCTAATCTTAATGCATTGCGAGGCCTGGCAAAAACAATTTACAGTGTGTTAAAGTCAAATAATAAGATTCAACTCCTAACTGATCCGACCGTTTTAGATAGTATTCTGACCGTTTTTTTTAATGGGAGAAGCTGGATGTTGCGCAAAACATCTGGTGAAATTGTCTCTTTAAATGAGTCTTTATCAGGTTCTTCTATTCTTCGGGCACTACCTTCAGGAGGCAATGTTTATCTGTCACTTCCTGCCTTTCAAAGTCTGAGTGTTGCTCTGAATAAGCTGTATGTCGGTAATTCGTCTGTTTCTGTGACCCGGAATTCGGCGGAAGCCGATTACGTGTTAAGCGGCAGGTTCCATAATAATGAGATCGAATATGCTTTCATTTCCGCTAACCAATCAACGGTTAACAGCTTAACTGTTCTGCCGGCAAGGACAAACTTTGTTAAGTTCAGCCAGGAACCAGATCTTCTTCAAAAAGAGGGAGATACGTTAATCGGGTACTCGAATCGTATTGCAAGAATAAAAGGATGGCTTACTCTTGCCTCACCACCTGACGAGGGTACATTCCCCTATTCCCTGGCATTACGTAATGCCGTTACGGGGAAGGTGGTATCCTCCGGCAGTATCAGCGCGGGCGAAATCTATGGACTTATTCTTGTCAAGGACCCCGTTAATGCAAAAAACTGGGACAGATCCAGGCGATTTGTTTATGTTTCATCCATCGACAGCAGGGGTAAAAGTTCCTTGTTGTTTCCTTTGTCAAATGTGGAAAACCACTATCCCATCGGTGATGAACTGCCTGATACCATAAATCTGGGCAGGAGACAACTATTCGAGGTTACGCCACCTTTCGGTTATGATCATTATATACTGCTGTCCCTGGATGAGCAAATCCCAAATGCGGATGTTTTCAATTCCGAGGCTGTGAACACACGTGGTTATACTTCTCCATTGCTGAAATACCTGGTTAACGGTGGAGTAAAAGCACGGGGAAACGAGATTTTTATTTCGCCATCATCCTGGAAAAAGCAGGTCATGACCATACAAAGCAGGAGTAAATAATCCCTATTTTGTTTTTGTATTCCCTTTATTAAAGGTGGCGCCTGCCTGTTTGATAATTTCTGTCGAGTTGTCAAACAACATGGTCTGGACAAAATTAGGTCTGGAAGATTCATTTACTTTTACCTGGATGTTATACATCCCTTGCCCGTAACAAGGTTTGATCTGCCTTTTCGAATCATAATAATATCCGAATGAACGGGGAACGAGGAAAGAACGGCCTCTGACAGTATCCTTTTTTACAGAGGCATAAAACTTGTAATAAGCGGGATCCATTTTGTCCAATGGTATTTTGCGGAGAGTAAGATAAAATTTTCCCACCGGGACATCATTATAAATACCTCCTTCACGGGTCACATAAGATGAGGTGATACCGATCTCGAAATCCATGTTTAAAGTAGGGTACCTGGATGTTTTAAACCACGACAATGGCTGATACAATCTCTTTGCCATTATCTTGGCCTTTGCATAATTTACCTTCAGCTCGTCGAGTTTTAGTTTAAACGTGGAATTGTTGATGATCTCGTAAGCATTATTTTCATCCACCTTGAATTTAGCGTATACGGCAGTATCTGACTTTCCGGTGTTATCTTTAGCAAGCCTTAGAAAAGTAAACCCGGTAAACTGCATTCCGGTGGGATCGAAGGCGCTGCTTTCGGAGATCTGGTCATAAAAATAACACTGACCTACCGAGTTCTGGTAACTCGCTGAATACTTCTTTTTTTCTTTATCCACCATGGAAATAACCCCGTTTACTGCTGCAGAAGCAACCTGCCCTACGATATCCATCATGCCCCTGCTTTTGGAGGCCGATGCCAGTTCAGGTGTATTCTGGGGCTGTAAGGTTGCATACCTAATCAGGTTTGCATCTTCTTTAATCTTAAGTGTAACCGATTCACCCTCTACTTTAGAGGAATATTTGTTGGCTGTACAACCCGAAAACAGGATTGTAAAACCAACCACCAGGAGGGTTAAATGGAATCCTGCAATGATCAAATAAACATTATTCTTTTTCATACTTCAGATATTTTTCCGAACTCATAAACCCTTAATTAAAAGGTGTCTAATATTAGATCTGTTGTTTAAGGCTATTTTTTAAAGTAAAAATCGCCTGTTAGTTGTGACCATTCCTGCGGACTTTGTCCTCCATTGCTACGTTTTTGAACCTGAACGCGTGTTTTTTTAAATACACTTTCAATCGGCTGAGGAATAGTCATTTGTTTCACTAATTCCTCGGTAAAAAGTCCATTTTCACCGGTTCCGTCTGATGCAGTGGAACCTTCAGCAGTTGCAAATGAAATAATTGTTCCGCTTGTGGGATTAATTATTTTAAAACCACGTTCTCCACCCCGCGCCCAGCTCCTGAAAGGATTACTCCTACAGGCATCTAAAATCACAATATTTACATTATTGGGGAAATTTTCAAATTCCTCAACGACAAAATTTACAGGAATTGCCTCAAATTTACAATCACTCTTCTCTGTCAGTTTTGCATCAGTCGGTATCAGATAGTTTGTGCCTTCAACCTGTAAACCATGACCGGCATAATAAAACAACGCCACATTGCAATCGGGGAGTTTTTTACTAAAATCTCTGACTGCTTCTTCCATTTTTTGTTTGGTTGCGTCAATTCGTGTGATTACTTCAAACCCAAGGGTTTGTAAAGTTACGGACATTAATTTGGCATCATTTGCCGAATTTCTCAAGGTTTGTCCGCCACTATAATTTGAGTTGCCAATTACCAATGCCAATCTTTTCTCATTGGGATTTATAAGAGGTTCGTTGATCACCGCATCATTATTTACTGCTTCTGGTGTTCGGCGAACATCAAAAGAGTAATTTGTCGTATTATTCTTTGTATCAGCGACTTTTATAGTAATCGTATTATCCCCTACAGCAAGTTTGACATTTTGTTGAAAATCTCCGTTTGCATTCAAATTTGCCTCTGTCCCATTTATCGTCACCTCATAAATTCCATTCTTACCTGAAGCCTTACCTTTTACAACAATCAGTTTATTTGTTGCTGTAATTTTACTTCCCCTGCTGACTGAAGGTTCATATATGATTATTTCAGGTGTGGTATTGTCTGTAATCAATTCTTGTGTTTCGAGGTAAGAAACCTTTAGGTACTCAGCTTCAATGGTTAAACCTCCTCTGCAGTAGAATCCGACTTTATCACCGTAAAATGACTCGAAAGGAATTGAAGCAAGGTAATGCTCATTGATGAAATAATAACATTGGTCACCTACCTTCCTTACTGTTAGTTTATTCCAATCAGATTTGCTAATAAAAGGAGTAGATGACCAGTCTTTATAATTTACAAAATTAGTGCCTGGGGCATCTTTCTTTTGTATTTTAAAAAGACCGTAAGCATCGATAAAAAATAAATATCCTTGTGCATTTTCATTCTGAAAACCCCACAATAGCGCAAAGGCCTTAAGCACTGAACCGCTACCGTATTTTATGCGTGTCTCGATTTCCCAATTTTTATTTTGATTGAAACCTGTGACAGGGATGCATTGTATCCCTATCTTATTTTTATCCGGAACTTTTATCTGGAGGTATCCGCTTTTTATTTTGGATTCCGCTGCATCATCCGGTATAATGGCTGGCGCCCATTTACTGTTGTTGGTTTTAAAATCCTCAGAAACAATACTTTTCTTTATATTTTCCGGATAGTCATTATAATTCGATTGGGAGAAAGACACAAAAGATGTAACGAAAAAAAGTATTGCTATCGACAGTCTCTTTTTCATACCGGTCGAATTTTAATTTGAAATGCCGCTCATTATCAGACCACTAATTTATACAAATTTGTTTTCATTTCAATTAATTTTACGGATAAAAAAATAGTTTGTAAATCAGACTTCAGATCAGGTTTTAATTTATGATCGGAAACTGATGATTTTTTTCCCGAATACCAAGATGCCTGCAGGTAGTCATAGGAGAGGAGTAAGAGAACTGTTCCATCCATAATATTACGGCCTAGTTAGCATAGCTTTAACCAAAGTAGCCAGTTGCCAGGTTTTTTTGCAGAACAGATGACTATGGACATTTCAATCCTGCAAAATGTTGTACCGTTTCTGGGCACATTTCAGTTTAAAGTTCACATCGGATTTGTCAAAGAGCTTATTACCGCGCTTGTTGAGGACTCTATGAAGAGGAGGTTCGATGGAACCCACTGTCCCAAACTGATGGAAGGGACTAACAACAAAAAGGAGGTCGAAAATGACTTCCGGTTAAATCGGGCTTCCAGGATAATATTTTAGCCGGGCGAGTATGGCGCATAATATCAATTATATATAGCTGATTATCCCTGAATGGTACGGAATATTTGTCCATTCGCAGGGCATATTGGATATCACAATTATTGATCCGGAACTCTTAAGAATGGAATTTTCACCGATATTCTATATTAACGCTTATTATTCATATAAGTACAGCTGTTACCATTTAATCTACACCTTTAAAGTTAAATCCTACAATAACTTAAGTTTTATATGGAAGGATTATAAATAATTAATATATGATAAATATCATGTATTAATATTCGAAATACAGAAATAATAAAAATCTATTTATTTAAATTTGATAACTCAACTCGAGATTGCAATTGAACTTATGAAATTTGTAATGTCAGGTTAATCAATTGTAGAGACCATAAATCACTTTTTTTTAATTGGGCAGAACCCAAAACAAGTTGAGCAGTAAATAATTAACCAATCAAATGACGATAATTTTATTAATTCGAGGAGTTTGGTCCACTGTAGAATGTAATTTAAATCCCTTAAGTCGAAAGGGGATAACATTCTCCTTTCCGTCTTTGACTACCTCTTCAAATCTTTAAACTTATTCCCTTAAAAAATCGCTTGAAAAAATCAAATGTACTATGAAAACAAAAATTCGAAAAATCATTTTAGCGTTTGTCGTTGCACTTGGCCTTATCACCGTTGCTCTATTTTTCTATATTAACTTTAAGGAGAAGTCCTGCTGGAATGAGGCTAAAACATTAAATTCTTCCAAAGGATATGCCAAATATTTAGCCAGCTACCCAAAAGGGAAATATGTTACAGAGGCCAATGACAGTCTTTTTGTAACTCAAAAGAGGGAAAATCCGTTAATTGTAAGAATTTATGAAAGAACTGGAATTTCTTATGATTCAAAAGGTAGGGCAGTTGAACCAGGTAAAGTGGAGGAGGTCAAGGGATATAATGAAATAAAAGTGTATAAGAAAAAGGGTGCTTATGATTACATTCAGAGAATTCAATTTGATGGGATTTCTGACAATTTAAGCATTCTCATAGAAAATGTCAATAACCAATTGATATTCAGTCGAAATAACTTTACATTAAAAAATGATGTTGTTTACTCTTCAAATGGATTTAATCCAACTGGTGAGATAGAACAAGATAGCCATTATCAAAAATGGATGTCTGATAATAGAAATGGGCTATTAAAAATAAAAGTACTGTATCGAAATAGTTTAGTATTTGAAGGAATTCTTGATCAACGAGATCAAATTATACTAAAAAAACCCTTGAATAATAGTGAAGTTAAGAACAAGGTTGCCAGTCCCTCCAAAGTTTTAAATAAGAATCCTACTGTAACCGACCTTGAAGGCAATGTATATAAAACAATTAAGATTGGAACTCAAAGATGGATGGCTGAGAACCTTAAAACAACAAAATATCGTAATGGTGATCCAATCCCAAATGTACCAGAGAACTTAGCGTGGAAATCTTTGACAACAGGGGCATATTGTTGGAACAATAATAATGCGACTTCCAGCAAAGCGACTTATGGCGCCTTATACAATTGGTTTGCGGTTGCTGATAGTCGCAATATAGCTCCAACAGGTTGGCATGTGGCAACCGATGATGATTGGACAACACTCACAACATACTTGCAAGGGGTAAATGTAGCAGGTGGAAAATTAAAAGAAACAGGTTTCATCCATTGGTCTAACCCTAATATTGGTGCATCTAACAGTAGTGGTTTTACAGCACTTCCAGGGGGCTATCGAGGTGGAAGTGGTGCTTTCTATGGTGTTGGCAGCGGGGGTATCTGGTGGTGCAGTAAGGTAAGAGATGCTAACAACGCATGGGGTCGTTATCTCCGTTATGGCGAAGCCAAGATCACCCGTGACTCGGGGGGTAAGAACTACGGCTTTTCTATCCGTTGTGTTAAGGATTAGGTCGGATGCATATTTGGACAACTCATTATTTGGGGAGTAAGAGGCTTTTCCCAATAATAAACAAAATAGTTTTGCAATTTTGTTTCTAGGATGATTCCTTTTTTAGTTCAGATTTAGGTTAAGTGACCCCAGCTACCCCCAAGGTAACTGGGGCTTTTTATTGATATTCTTTTCAAATGAACACTGATTTGCAGTCTGGTCTTTGATGGGTAAATCACATATAATTAACATAATACGATAAATTCACATCCTCCTGGTCAAATTCAAATGTCCGTATACACCATTCTCATTTGGGTGGAGATCTAAAAACTGGTTTCAACAACCTTCCCCAATTTTTTAACCTGTTTTGGTAGATATCTCAATACCTCCTCTAATCCAATTCACAATAAAAGAAAGTGGGATCTAAAATTAACAAAGAAAAATTTGTATTTCCGGTTCTAAAATGATCCCGAATAAACGTTAATAATTAAAAATTAGCTTTTGACTTAGCTTATGAGCCATTATACTGATTCTGTTTCCCTCGACCTTAATTCGTGAATAGATTTGTCCCGCGCACAATATCCTGATTGATTCTTAAGTTTTATATCAAATTTTTATTTAAAAAGGAAAGGATAATGAAAAGGACAAAATCTGAACACGGGAGTTTCGATATGCACATACAAAGCTATTTAAGTATCACAATTTAAAGAAAAATTATGAAAAGATTATTATTTAGTACGTTAATAATGCTAATGATGGCAGTTTCTTTCGTTCAATGTGCTAAAAATAGGATTAGTTGTGTAAATTCATCTAATACATCTTCATCAACCTATCCCTTTGAGACAACCATCAACGATAAATGGCAGTATAACTCCAGCGCAAAGGTTTATTATATTGTGGGTCTCTATTATTGCTCAAAGCCCACCGCCACGACTTATGAGCAAATGGGAATTTTTGTACCGGCTACTTTTATGAATGCCACAGCCAATTCTGATGGCACGTATACATGCACAATCAACTATACAGCAACAATTAATGGATATACTGCTTCAACGGCTCCAATCGTTGTGCCGGTTAATACACCTGGTTATTCTGCACAATCTGCCCCGACGGGGTATTCAAGTGATGTTGCTGGGTTCACAAAAGAAGGATTCATTTACCTATGGCCGGGATGTCGCGGCAGTACACAAGGTGCACCGCTTGGAGTTACAGACCTCAAGGCTGCCGTTAGATATTTCCGTTATCTGCAGGAGAAACAAAATGCAGTGCCAGGCAATTCGGATCGTATATTTTCATTTGGAATGAGTGGCGGCGGTGCACAGAGTGCAATTTTTGGAGTATCGGGTAACTGTAGCCAATATGCAGATTATCTTACAGCTATCGGTGCAGAAAGCGGATTCAAGGACAATATCTATGGAAGTATGTGTTGGTGTCCGATAACGAATCTCGAAATGGGCGATGAAGCATACGAATGGAATATGGGACTAACCCGCAGTTCGCTAAGCAATGCCGATGCAAGCATCAGCAAGGGACTTGCTGCGCAATTTGCCCGGTACATAAATTCTGTTGGATTAAAGAATCCTTCGACCGGCGCGAAACTCACACTCTCATCAACATCAAACGGCTATTATCAGAGCGGGTCATACTACGAATATGTTATGAGTGTGATAAACGATGCTGTTTCGCGATATAACAGCCACAATAGTGCCAGTATCACGTCATATTCCACCACGGATACCACGGCACTATACTCATTTACTTCAAAATACAAGAATGCATCAAAGGGTCTGGGGGCATATGATGATTATGCCGCAAAGGGGAATCCAGAGAATACACTATTCGGAATATCGGGCACAGCAGGACATTTCGACCAGTATCTTGCATCACTCATAAACACATTCGAATCGGGCTACTATCCTTATTTCACCGCTGACCTGGCAAGCACCCATATAGATGCAGTAGGAAAGACGGTGCAACAAAGACTGATGATGTACTCTCCACTTCACTATCTGGTCGATAATGACACTTACTATAGTGGTGGGGGCAGTGGCAGCAGTGATGTAGCTCCCTATTGGCGAATACATTCCGGCATAAATCAGGGTGATGCTCCGCTCAATACCGAAATAGACCTCACCCTTGCCCTTCAGAATTTCAGTGGTGTAAAGAATGTCGACTTCGAGACTATCTGGGGCCTTGCACACACGCAGGCGGAAGACAGCGGAGATGCAAACACTAATTTCATTGCATGGGTAGAGAAGTTGAAATAAAAATTACTATTTCAAACGGAGAGCAGAAAGAAGATACTTAGTTGCATCTTTTCAGAAAAAATCGTTTTAGAAAAAGGGAACGTTGCAACCTTTTCTTACACGACTCCCATACGTGTATTACTAAAGAGTACCAAGCTGTTAGAAGGGACTAAAAACAAAAAGGAGGTCGAAAATGACCTCCAGTCCTGTCTGGCTCCCCTTTCATTCGAAAGTTGCAACAGATTTAACCTTTTCTTGATTATTTAATACTTACATTAAAAGTTATTTATATTGAATTCTAACCTGTATTTTTCCCATTTATGAGGTTCACTATTACTTTTGTCATTGTATCCTTTTCTTCGGGACTACTAACTGCAATCATCAATGTTAGTGCTACAAGAGTACTATCTGGTACACGTTTGTCTCCTGTCTCGGTAAATAGAAGATTATTCTTTTCAAGAAACAGTAAAAAGAAATAGGCGGCAATCCGCTTATTTCCATCAATAAATGAATGATTTTTGGTAACCAGGTAAAGCAGATTGGCTGCTTTTTCCTCTACACTTGGATATAAATCCTTTTCGTCAAATGTTTGGTAAATTGTTAGAAGCGAACTTTGAAATGATTCGTCTTTTTCTTTTCCAAAAAGTGATTTATTTCCGTATATCTCTCTTAGTTTGCCGATATGAATCCTCGCTTCATCATAAGTAATCTTGAAAAGCTCTTTGTCAGAGGTGTTTGAAATTTTTAATTTTTGGTAATCATATTGGTCAAGGATGTCCAATGCATATGCGTAATCCGTTATGATTTTTAGAAGTCCTTCATTTTCATCAGAGGTCAGTTTTTTCTGATTTACTATTTTGGTCAGAATCAGGACTGATTCTTTCAAACTCCTCAACTTATCATTTTGATCGGTTAACCGTTTTTCATTCAGCGCATACCCCTTTATCAGGAAGTCTTTTATTACTTGGTTTGCCCAAATTCTGAATTGAACTCCTCTTTTAGAATTCACCCGATATCCAACAGAAATGATCGCATCAAGATTGTACAATTTTAGATTTCGGGTAACATTTCTGGCTCCCTCTTTTTGAACTACCGAGTATTTCTCGGTAGTTGCTTCTTCGTTTAGTTCTCCTGATTTATAAATGTTCCTAAGATGAAGTCCTATTGTGTCAGAATCTTTTTCGAAGAGATCAGCTAATTGTCTTTGGGACAGCAAAACTGTCTCAGATTGAACAACAACTTGAATTTCTGTCCTGCCATCATCTGCCTGAAATATTTTTATGCCAGATTCCTCCATCAATCATTTTTTGTAAAGATAATGGATTGTAGGTTAGAAATGAAATTACATAATTCCGAATTAAGAACTGCAAATAAAAGGGAGAGTTGCAAACTTTTCTTATTCGACACGTGTCTGTATATTGCTTAAGATTACCAGGCTGTTAGAAGGGACTAAAAACAAAAAGGAGGTCGAAAATGACCTCCAGTTGTGTCTGGCTCCTCAGGTAGGACTTGAACCTACGACCTACGGATTAACAGTCCGCCGCTCTAACCAACTGAGCTACTAAGGAATACTAAGTATATTGCTTTTGTACTTAATTTCCGAAAGCGTTGCAAAAGTAGTAAGTTTTTCAGAAATCTAAAATATATTTGCAAAATTATCTGAAAAAAATCGATGCGATGAATAATTTAAGAATACTGGGGATTGGGAATGCCTTGGTTGATATCATGGTGCTGGCTGAGGACGACTTATTAATCAGTAATTTAAACCTGCCAAAGGGGGGAATGACCCTCATTGACAGGGAGCTTTCATCCCTGATTCAAAAGGAGATTTCGCATCTCAATATTAAAGTAGCAACTGGTGGTTCTGTGGCAAATGCCATTAACGGGATCGCTGCCCTTGGTGCTGTATGCGGCTATATTGGAGCAATTGGTCAGGATGCTCTGGGGCGTCTTTTCAAAAATGAAATGCATAAACGGGGAATTGGAGTCCTTCTTAAGGAGCTTGACCTTCCAACCGGTAATGCGGTAGGTTTTGTAAGCCCTGATGGCGAACGCACTTTTGCCACTTACCTTGGAGCAGCAGTCGAATTAGGACCGGAGGATATCACTCCGGACCTTTTTTCGGGCTACGACCTTTTCTTCATTGAAGGTTACCTGGTCTTTAATAATTCTCTGATCATGGCTGCCGCTTCAGCCGCAAAATCCGCAGGATTGGCTATTGCACTCGACCTGTCGAGCTATAATGTTGTGGAAGCTAACATTGAGGTTCTGAATGAATTGGTGGATAATTATATCGATATTGTTTTTGCGAATGAAGATGAGGCAAAATCATTTACTGGTATGGCACCTGAAGCAGCTCTGGAAAATCTGGCAGGCCGATGTGATATTGCGGTAGTAAAGGTAGGAAAGGAGGGTGCTTTTGTTCAGCAGGGAACCCAAAAATGGCACATTCCGACAACTGTTGAGGCAAATGTTATTGATACAACTGGTGCGGGAGATTTTTTTGCCGCCGGATTTCTGGCAGGACTGGCAGCAGGCCATAATCTTGAAAAATGTGGAAAGATTGGTGCATTATTGGCAGGGGAAGTAATCCAGGTAGTTGGAGCGGAACTGGAGGAGAGCCGTTGGGAATTTATAAAGAACCAGGTTGATCTATTGTAGTTATTCCCCTGGTAGTGAAAATGGAAAGAGGATTGTTTTATTCCCAATCAGGGTTAAAATACTCCTCTTTCTAATTTATTCTTATTCCCCGGAAATCAGTTGACCGTAATCTTCACGGTTTGGCATATATCGCCGGAAGAGGTGGCTAAATGGAGCAGAAATTCGCCCGGCTCAATCTTCCATCCCTTCAGGGCTTCATCGTAATAGGCGAGGTCTGAGATTTTCACCGGAAGTTCTATTGTTTTGGCCTCTCCAGGTTGCAGAAACACTTTTTCAAATCCTTTCAGTTCCTTATCCGGACGTAAAACTGAGCAAATAGGTTCACTTACATAGACTTGGGCTACCTCAGCCCCAAAAGCCGATCCGGTGTTTCTAACCACAAATTTCACATGAATGACCTCCTCCTTATGGTAGGTTGATTTGTCTGCGTTCAATCCCGAAAGTTCAAAAGTCGTGTAGGAGAGACCGTATCCGAATGGGAATTGGGGTACAATTTTTTTGGTATCAAACCAGCGGTAACCCACCAGGATATCCTCTTCATAGTTGACCCTGAGGTTATGGCCCGGATAGTTTCCCAGGGCATGACCGGGTGTTTGCTCAAGGGAAACCGGCAGGGTGAATGGCATTTTGCCGGATGGGTTAACCTTTCCGCTTAAGATATCTGTAACCGCATTTCCCGCTTCCATCCCTCCATACCAGGCCCAGAGTATGGAGGGAACCCGGTTTGCTATACCACTAATTTCCAGGGGTGATCCGGCAATAATCACAACAATGGTCTTTGGATTTGCCTTGGCCACTTCCTGTATCAGGGTCTCCTGGCCATATGGCAATTTCATATCCAGCCGGTCAAATGACTCAGTGTCAAAATCGTGATTCAAACCCCCGAAGATTACCACAATATCCGACTTGCGGGCTGCGTCAACTGCAGCGTCAATCAGGTTCCAGTCGACCTTTTTAGTGTCTGATTGTCCTTTGTTGTTTCCTTCATAAAAGGTGGATTGCTTTTCATATCCAGGGGCATAGTTGATCTTTACGCTGTTTCCGAACTTCCGGGTTAATGCTTCGAGCGGTGTGACCTCGTACAATGTTTTAATTTCAGAACTAAGTCCGCCATTGGTGTGTTTCCGTGTAGCATTATCGCCAATCACCGCAATTGATTTTATTTTGGTGAAATCAATGGGGAGGACTTTATTCCGGTTCTTAAGTAAAACTACCGCTTCTGCTGCCGAATTGTATGCAGCACGCTGATGTTCAGGAGTATTCATGGACCCTTTCACCCTTGTTTTGTCATCCAGCATTTTGATCTTCATCATTACCCGTAATATGTTGGACACCTTCTCGTCCACTACCGAAATGGGAACTTTCCCTTCTTTCACTGCCTGAAGAAGAGGATTGGCAAAATACCAATCATTATAGTCCTTTTTATCGGTGCCCATTTCCAGATCAAGACCTGCGAACGCTGCCTTTACCGTACTGTGTGCTGCGTCCCAGTCCGTCATCAAAACCCCTTTGAATCCAAGTTCGTTTCGAAGTATGTTACGATCGAGGTAGTCGTTTTCGGAACACCAATCCCCGCGGAATTTGTTGTAAGCTGCCATTACGGTCAGTGCCCCTCCATCGGTAATCGCAGCTTTGAAACCAGGCAGGTAAATTTCGCGTAAAGCCCGTTCACTCATTGAAACATCAATCCGAAAGCGGTTATCCTCCTGGTTGTTTGCCAGATAATGTTTAACGCTCGCGGCGACGTCCTTTGACTGTAATGCCTGTATATAAGGGACTGCCATTGCCGAGATCAGGAAAGGATCCTCGCTGAGGTATTCGAAATTGCGGCCGCAAAGCGGTGACCGTATGATATTTATGCCCGGACCGAGCAATACGTCTTTTTTGCGAAAACGCGCCTCTTCACCCAGAACAATTCCGCGTTCACGGGCAAGAGCGGGATTCCAGCTGGCTGCCAGGGCTGTTCCTGTAGGGAAACAGGTGGAAGAGTCGTTTGTCCACCCTGAGTAACCCCAGTCGTGACGGTTAATTTCCGCGCGCACACCATGAGGCCCGTCAGACAACGCCCATTCAGGTATCCCAAGCCGTTCTACGCCGGAAACATAAAATTTGGAATTGGCGTGCAACAATCCGATTTTTTCTTCGAGGGTCATCTTTTTGACCAACGCCAGAATCCTTTTTTCCTGAACCTCCCCGGGGTTTTTACTTTTTTGTCCCTGCATGACTCCGCTCATCAACAGACAAAGAGAGAGCATTAATCCTGATTTAATCATACTGAAAATTTATTTGCAACTCTCAATGATCCTGACTTATCAAAAATTATTCAGCGATCAGGAGAAAATAGTTTTTCTTCCCTTTCTGCACCAGCAGATATTTATCACCGATTAGTTTTCCGGTGTTGAAAACCTCATCCGAACTTTCAATTTTAACTTTGTTTACGGCCACACCACCGCCGGCTATAGTTCGGCGGGCTTCCCCTTTGGATGGGAAAACAGTTGTTTTTTCTGCAAGCAAATCGATGATATTTACGCCCGAATCGAGCTCTGATCTGAAAATCTCAAACTGGGGAACCCCTTCAAAAACGGAGAGGAATGTCGCTTCGTCCAGTTTTCTTAAGGTCTCTTCAGTCCCTTTGCCAAACAGAATATCAGCGGCTTCGACTGCAATCAGGTAATCTGATTCAGAGTGAACCATGCAGGTTACCTCTTTGGCAAGTACCTTCTGGAGTTGGCGAAGGTGTGGTGCCTGTTTATGCTCCTCAATCAGCTGATTTATGGTTTCCTGAGACAATATAGTGAAGATTCTGATATATTTTTCGGCATCGGCATCCGAAGTGTTTAGCCAGAACTGATAGAACTGGTAAGGAGATGTTCTTACCGGATCGAGCCACACATTCCCCGATTCTGTTTTGCCGAATTTGGTTCCATCCGCTTTTTTAATCAGCGGACAAGTGAGTGCAAACGCCTCTCCGCCCGCTTTTCTGCGGATCAGCTCGGTCCCGGTGGTGATATTCCCCCACTGGTCTGAACCTCCCATCTGTAATTTACAGTTTCTGGTTTCGTAAAGGTGGAGGAAGTCGGTTCCCTGTACCAATTGATAAGTAAACTCGGTAAAGGACATCCCCGTCCCCCCGCTTTCCGGATCCAGCCTCTTTTTGACAGAATCCTTGGACATCATATAGTTAACAGTGATATGTTTACCAATATCGCGGATAAAACCGAGAAATGTAAACTCTTTCATCCAGTCGTAATTATTGACCATTTCAGCTGCATTTACTGCCTCGGAATCGAAATCAAGGAATTTCGAAATCTGAACTTTCAAACATTCCTGATTGTGTCTTAATGTGGATTCATCCAAAAGGTTACGCTCCTGAGACTTTCCCGATGGGTCACCAATCATGCCGGTTGCACCTCCTACGAGGACGATTGGTTTATGTCCGGCCAACTGGAAATGTTTGAGCATCATCACCCCAACCAGGTGGCCGATATGTAATGAGTCGGCAGTGGGATCAATTCCGACATAAGCCGATGTGACCTCTTTTTTCAATTGATCTTCGAGTCCGGGCATCATGTCATGAACCATCCCTCGCCACGTTAATTCTTCAACAAAATTCATTATGCGTTCTATTTAAATACCATTCCAAACCAGCTAACCAAAGGCCCATGCTTTAACTGTAATCCATGGGAAACTTAATTTTCCGTGAAACCATGGGTTAAAGATGGACAAAGATACAACTTTTTAACACCACGGTAACCGAACTAACTCCTGAAAATGAGGGTCGTAATTTCTGATAAAATTTAGGTACTTTAGTACTTCCAAAACTACTTCTTATGAGACGCCCCGGATTTTTCTCAAATGTCCTTCCAATTGCCATTCTGTTCATGTTTTTGACATTCAACGGACAGGCGCAGCATCGTCTTGTTTTGTTGCATCCTACCGTGAGTAATATTGAGAGCATGGAATGGATGGTTGAAAATAAGGTGATTGATATTCCAGGTCTGGAAATGATTGGAGTCTATTCGGCTCATGAAGCCTATGACTTTTCCCTTTCGGACCGTTTTATCGTCGAGCACCATCTGACAAATTACAAGCTTCAGAAAGTTGAAGGTGAGATCCTTCCGGGGGATATTTACCGTGAAAACAATTGTACACATGCGTTTCGGAAATTATTTGAAGAGTCGGATGGAATACTTTTCTTTGGCGGTCCTGATATCCCGGCGGCCATTTACGGTGAAAAGCAGAATTTTCTGACGCTGGTTACTGATCCTTACCGTCATTATTTTGAGGTGTCATTTTTCTTCCATCTTACTGGCGGAAGCCGAAATCCATCGTTTAAACCTTTTCTGATTGATAAACCGTCCTTTATTGTGCGGGCTTTCTGTCTGGGAATGCAAACCATGAATGTAGCTGCCGGAGGTACCCTGATTCAGGATATTCCAACGGAATGTTATCATAAAAATACGCTGGAGGAGACAGCAAAACTGCCTGGAAATGCCCAACACCGCAGTTCCGTTGCCCCGCTCTATCCATTATCTGACTTGTTTGGAGGGATTTTTCACCAGATCAGGATGGCAAAAGGGGGATATTTAATGGAAATTGCCGCGTCATCTAAAGTCTATGGTCCAATGGTTTTGAGTGCCCATCATCAGGCTGCTGGTCGGTTGGGCGCTAGTATGGAGGTAATTGCTACCTCGATGGATGGGAAAATCGTAGAGGCTCTTCAACATAAAACATTCCGAAATGTTGTTGGCGTTCAGTTTCACCCGGAACCGGCTGCCCTCTACCAACCTCAGGCCAGATTTACGACCCTCCCCGGCAGTGATTTTTCGCCGAATGAACTGCTTAAACAATCAAATAGCCTCGGCTTTCACCAACTTTTCTGGAAAGATTTTTCGGAGAAAGTTAGGAAAAACAAGCCGCATCGGTAGTTGATACTGGCTCCTGGTAGTTTGATGTGGGTGATTATTTTGCTACTTGCTACTTCCTACTGGCTACTTGCTACTTCCTACTGGCAACTGGCTACGTGCGATTGACAACTGGCTCATTGATACGCACCTGATTAAAATATTTTAAAAAATTCAGGGTAAAAAAATTAAGAATCTTCCGGCTGGATGCCAGAAGCTAAATGCCAGCAACTAAGAGTGAAGCTTATAATGGTCAGATAACTATTTTTGTACCTGCGATTTTTCCTTGGACCTTAGATAATGGCATTTTTAGGTTTATTTTCAAGGATTTTTGCCTTTTCAGCTTTCAGAAAGGGGAGTATATTGGGTGCTATATTTTCGATGGGACCATATAATCTGGATTCCGATTTGGCCTTCTCCGGAATAATTCTGCCGGTAAAATTTTCCATTTTAAAAATAACAATCATAATGATACTCAGGATAAAGGCTGTTTTAAGCAGGCCAATAACTGCCCCACCCAGCCTGCTGAAGAAGCTTAGTGCAATAGCTCTGACAAATTTTTCGGTAAGCGTTGCGACCAGGTGAACTACCAGGACGACAAAAATAAATATCAGGACGAAAGCCACAAGTTTCATCGCGTCAGCGCTCCAGTCGAAATAACCTGAGAGCCATCGCTGGACCAGCCCCGAAAATTTAACTGCAGCCCAAATTCCCAGTATCAATGAGACGATGGAGGCTAATTCAATGAAAAAGCCTTTAACAAATCCATTGATTGCAGCAGCCACAAAAATCAATATCAAAATACTATCTATCACATTCATGCTTATAATATTTGTTTTTTTAAGGTTAAACGGAACCCAAAATAGGCAAATCAAATCGATAGGATGAAGACATTCAAGTCGATTGGTGATTTCTCAATCATATCGGTTTGATTGGAATAAAGTTTTAAATTTGTCGCAATAAATATAATATTATCTTTAATACGCTGCTAATTGGCGGAAAGTTACTAAATTTCATCCGAATAATTCTAATCAGGAATAGAGCATGGCTATTGTTAATTCAATTATCAACTGGATCAATTACAAACGAATTTATGAAATCGATCTTTATCGGGAACATGCCAGGGAGATTCAGGAAGAAGTGCTCTTTAATTTACTGAACACTGCAAAAAATACAGAATGGGGTGAGAAATACGATTATTCAAAAATCAAGTCCTGGGAATATTACCGGCAAAATATTCCGATTTCCAGGTACGAAACCATAGAGCCAATGATTAACCGGATGATCCTGGGGGAGAAAAGTGTCCTTTGGCCGGGCGTTATGAAATGGTTTGCCAAATCTTCGGGGACTACAAATGCTAAAAGTAAATTTATCCCGGTCTCAAAAGAGTCTCTGGATGATTGTCATTTCAGGGGAGGGAAGGACGTTCTTGCGATTTATTACCGGAATAATCCCGGGGCATCTCTCCTTTCAGGGAAGAGTCTTACGCTGGGAGGGAGTCACCAGATGACTAATCTGAGTAATAAAGCCTATTATGGTGATCTTTCCGCAATAATGATTGAGAATCTTCCGTTCTGGACCGATTTTCACCGGACACCTCCAACCGAAATTGCCCTAATCCCCGAATTTGAGGAAAAGATTGCACAAATCACGAAAACGGCTATAAATGATAACGTTACCTCTCTGGCAGGGGTCCCTTCGTGGTTTTTGGTGTTGCTTCGAAACATTTTGGAATATACCGGAAAGTCAAATATCCTCGATGTATGGCCTAACCTGGAATTATTCATCCATGGCGGAGTCTCCTTTGAGCCTTATAAAGAACAGTATAAACGGATTATACCTTCGGGAAAGATGAACTATATGGAGACTTATAATGCTTCAGAGGGATTCTTTGCCATTCAGGATGATCCGTCAAGCCCTGACATGCTGCTGATGCTGGACTATGGCGTTTATTATGAGTTTATTGTTGCAGGGGAAACTGAAGCAGAAAATCCCTCTGCCATTCCGCTTTGGGAGGTGGAGCTTGGGATAAATTACGCTATGGTAATTTCGACCAACGGGGGCCTCTGGCGTTATATGATTGGTGACACGGTGGTTTTCACTTCCAAGGATCCTTATAAGCTAAGGATCACAGGGAGGACAAAACATTTTATAAACGCTTTTGGAGAAGAGATAATTATTGATAATGCCGAAAGGGCGATCAAGGAAGCCTGCGCTGCCACGGGGGCAATTATCGATGATTATACTGCAGGGCCCATTTTTATGTCTGAAAATCAGGCAAAGGGAGCCCATCAATGGCTTATCGAATTTAATACGGTTCCTGACAACCTGGATAAATTTACAACCATTTTGGATCTGGAGCTGCAGAAATTGAATTCAGATTATGAGGCTAAGAGGTATAAAAACGCAACGCTCGAAAAGCCACATGTACTGGCAGTCGCAGATGGAACCTTTCTCCAGTGGATGCGGGAAAGGGGGAAAGTTGGAGGTCAGAATAAGGTGCCGCGATTGTCGAACAACAGGGAATTTCTGGAGAGCCTCTTACTGATAAATGAAAATATTGGCTTGAGATCAAAGTTGGGATGACCCTATTTTTAATTATCTTTGATCAGAAGAATTAAAAGAACGATTGGGAATCCCTAAAAATCTGGATTCCGGTTATTGCAAGGTAATTTCAAACTATTCCAACTGCCCCTTAAAAGCTTAGATATCACCATGAAAAAGACAGCTTCTGCAATGCATATCGCGATCGCCGGAAATATTGGGGCGGGAAAGACGACCCTGACGGAGATTTTATCCAAACATTATGGATGGGAAGCCCATTATGAAGATGTGGAAGGAAACCCATATCTGAATGACTTCTATCACGATATGCAGCGGTGGTCTTTTAATTTACAGGTTTATTTCCTCAATAAACGTTTCAGTCAGATCGTTGAGTTTCGGAATTCAGGAAAAACAGTGATTCAGGACCGGACAATCTATGAGGATGCCGAAATCTTCGCCCCTAACCTGCACGATATGGGACTCATGAGTACCCGCGATTTTGAGACCTATCACAATATTTTTGATCTGATGGGTAAGCTTATCCAGACCCCCGACCTGATCATTTATTTGCGTGCTACCGTGCCTACTCTGGTTAAGCAAATTCAGAAGAGAGGACGTGATTACGAAGATACGATCCGGCTTGATTATCTCAAACAACTTAATCAGCGCTATGAAGCCTGGGCAACCAGGTATCAGAATGGTAAAATGTTGATTATCAATGTTGACGAACTTAATTTTGTCGAGAATAAGGAAGATATCAGTAAAGTGATCGACCGGATTGACGCCCGACTTCACGGACTTTTTTAAAGAAGCGGAGATAAAGCAATCTGGAGAACATTCCTTGACAGCTCGATTTCCGTGTGTGGTAAGTAATTGATTTTCAATTATATGATTGAATTAATGTTAAAAACGACTAATTTTTTCATCTTCAAATCTCCAAATTTTGAAACCAGAAATTTCCTTCTTCTGCCTTTTGCCTTCTGCCTTTCCCTTTCTGCCTTCTGCCTTATAACCTCTGCCTGTTAATACTGGCATTTGTCATTTTTAGTTCTCAAAATAAATCGTAGGATTATACCGGATTTCCAATCAGTTGAATGCTGGTCTTACCGGCAATAATTGGCGTTAATAATTACTAAGAATTATGATAAAACAGCAAGATACCAGGATCAAGAAAGGCTTTAAATTTGGTGAAGACATCCTCACAGCGGGTCTGGCATTACAAATGGCAACGGGTAAAATTGTGGGCCAAATTGGGCCGAAAGCTAAAGTAAGAATTGAGAAGAGCCGGAATATGGTAGAGGCAATAGTCGCCAATCATAGGATTGTTTATGGAATCAACACCGGTTTTGGGCCGCTTTGCACGACCATTATTTCAGAGAGTGACACCAAAAAATTACAACTTAATCTGTTAAAGAGCCATAGCGTAGGGGTGGGAGACTCCATTGATCCTGAACTGGCCAAATTAATGATGATTCTGAAGGTCCATGCCCTTGCAAAAGGTTATTCAGGTATCGCATTCGAAACACTTGAACGGATTATCTGGCATATTGAGGAGAATATTATTCCGGTTGTCCCATCCCAGGGATCGGTGGGTGCTTCTGGTGACCTGGCTCCGCTGGCTCATCTCTTTCTCCCGTTGACCGGACACGGGAAGGTTCATCATAAAGGTAAAACTGTTGAAATGGGCACTTTGCTCAATAAGTTTGGGATGGCACCTCTTGAGTTGGGAGCCAAGGAGGGACTTGCTCTGATTAATGGAACCCAATTTATTGCAGCTCATGCCATTAAAGTGGTGGACCGGCTCCAGAATTGTCTGGATAATGCAGACCTGATCGCAGCCATGAACCTTGAAGCGATGCTTGGCTCGGTTAAAACATTCTCTTCGGAATTACATGCCTTACGCCCTTACCTGGGAACAACCTATGTTGCAGAACGAATGAGATTGCTAATAGGCGATTCTGAAATTGTAAAGTCGCATAAAAATTGTTCCCGGATGCAGGATCCCTATTCTTTAAGATGCATCCCGCAGGTTCATGGCGCTTCACGAAATGCCTGGTTACATCTGAAGGAACTGTTGCATATCGAGCTGAATTCGGTCACCGATAACCCTGTTATCCTGGAGGATGGTCGATCCATCAGCGGTGGCAATTTCCACGGACAACCGCTCGCGATGGCTTTGGATTATGTAACAGTTGCAGCTGCCGAACTGGGAAATATTGCAGATCGGCGCATCTACCTGTCACTCAATGATTCAATTGAAGGGCTGCCAAAGTTGCTGATGCGTGAGACCGGATTAAATTCCGGGTTTATGATCCCTCAATATACCACTGCCGCCCTGGTCAGCGAAAATAAGAGTCTCTGTTTTCCGGCCAGCGCCGACAGTATACCCACTTCATTGGGTCAGGAGGATCATGTGAGCATGGGATCAATCTGCGGACGTAAGGCGCTGATGGTGATTGATAATCTTGAAAAGATACTGGGAATTGAGCTATTCTGTGCGGCCCAGGGATTCGATTTCCGCAAGCCGCTTAAATCGGGCGGGATTCTTGATGCCTGTCATGAGGCAATACGCCAAACAATTCCCTTTGCAGAATCGGATCATATCATGTCGGCCGAGATGAACAAGGCGATTGAGCTGGTAAAAAAGCGGGTGTTGATTGCTATCTCAAATAAGGCTGCGAAAAAACTGAAAATAAACCTTAAAAATGAGGACCATGAACTATTCGGAATTTATTAAAAAATACGCAACTCATCCAAATTATCACTCTCCCATTGGAAATGAGTTGAATGCCAGATCATGGCAAACAGAGGCGCCGCTGCGCATGTTACTCAATAATCTGGACCGAAATGTGGCGGAAAATCCGGAAGAACTTGTAGTTTACGGGGGAACTGGTCAGGCAGCCCGGAATCCTGAAGCCCTGCGCCAGATTATCAAATGTCTGCTCGAACTGGATGAGAACCATAGTCTGCTGATTCAATCGGGTAAGGCAGTCGGTATCGTCCGCACGCATCCTGAGGCGCCAAGGGTATTTATTGCTAACAGTAATCTTGTCCCGGTTTGGGCAACCTGGGACCATTTCGAAAAACTTAAAAGCGAGGGGTTGATGATGTACGGGCAGATGACTGCCGGAAGCTGGATTTATATTGGTTCCCAGGGGATTCTCCAGGGAACGTTCGAGACCTTTGCCGCCTGCGGAACCAAATATTTCAAGGGAGACCTAAGGCATAAGCTGATTGTGTCTGGCGGACTGGGAGGGATGGGAGGAGCTCAGCCACTCGCCGCGACAATGGCAGGGGCTGCCTTCCTGGGTGTTGATGTCGATCCGGAGCGGATTAAAAAACGATTTGAATCCGGTTATGTAGACCATATTTCCTATTCCTACGAAGAAGCCAAAGCGATGGTGCTGAAGGCAAAGGAAGATGGTAAGCCTATGTCTGTAGGATTAGTGGCCGATATTGGGGATACACTTGAGCAGCTGCTGATCGATGGCATAGTCCCTGATGTTGTGACTGACCAGACTTCTGCCCATGATCCTTTATATGGATATGTGCCAAATGATCTGACTCTTGAGGCGGCCAAGACGCTGCGAAAAGTGGCTCCTGACAAGTACAAAGAGTTGTCAATGAAAAGTATGGCAAGGCATGTGGGGTTTATGCTGGAGATGCAGCATCAGGGATCCATCGTTTTTGACTATGGGAATAATCTTCGTGAAATGGCCAGTCAAGGGGGTGAAAAAAATGCGTATAATTACAACGGATTTATTCCCGAGTTTATCCGTCCCCTCTTTTGTGATGGGAAAGGTCCCTTTCGTTGGGCAGCTTTGTCGGGTGATCCTGAAGATATCCGTATTACTGACAGGGCACTGATGGAAGCTTTTCCCGATAATCTGCAAATGATTACCTGGCTGCAAAAGGCGGAAAAACAGGTGGAATTTCAAGGGCTCCCGGCCCGTATCTGCTGGCTTGGGATGGGTGAACGCGAAAAGGCCGGAGTTCTGTTTAATAATCTGGTAAAGGAGGGGAAGGTAAAAGCTCCGATTGTCATCGGACGTGACCATTTGGATTGCGGTTCTGTGGCATCGCCAAACCGGGAGACTGAAAAAATGCTGGATGGAAGCGATGCCGTTTCTGACTGGCCGCTGCTTAACCTGATGGCGAATACTGGCGGAGGCGCAACCTGGGTTTCCTTCCATCACGGGGGAGGAGTTGGGATGGGCTATTCCCAGCATGCAGGGATGGTGGTTCTCGCCGACGGAACCGAACGGGCTGAAACCTGTATCCGAAGAGTCCTTTATAACGATCCGGCAATGGGAATTTTCAGACACAACGATGCCGGATACGAGAATGCCCGGAAAAATATGACCACTTTTGACCTCGGCTTTCAGTGAATTTAAATATTTTCGCGTCTGGCTTTACCGAAATGCCGGATTGTGCGATTATTTCATAACCATAAAATCGAACGGGCAAGTAACTCTTTTAATTTTGAGCAGATACCAGTCCCCTTCGAAAACTTTGCAGATTAACTAATAACTATGATAAAGAACAGACTGATAGGCCCTTTCACCCAACTTCTGACGATGAACAACATTCCGTTAAAAGGAAGCTTGAATGATAATCAGCTCGAAATCATCCCGGATGGCGGAATTGTAGTATGTGAAGGGAAGATAGTAAAAGTGGGGAATTTCGATTTATTGGGTGATGAGTTTGGGGACCGCAATACCATCATTGATTATATAGACAGCGACATGGTCGTTATCCCTGGGATGATTGATCCGCATACACACCTTTGCTGGGCAGGGAGCCGTGCGAACGATTATGCTCTCCGGTTAGCCGGAAAAAGTTACCTCGAAATTGCCCAGGGCGGAGGGGGCATCGGCGATACGGTTGAAAAAACAAGAGTCGCTTCATCCGCTGATCTTGAAGCTTCACTCACTGAACGTGCCAAGACCTATTTACGGAATGGTGTGACCACAATTGAAGTCAAAAGCGGCTATTGTCTGAATACCGGGGGGGAGCTAAAGCTGCTTGAGGTCATCGGGAAGGTGAATAAAAAGCTATCTGTAGATCTGATTCCTACCTGCCTGGCCGCTCACATTAAACCTTCCGATTTTCACGGATCTCAGGCTGATTACCTGGAAAGTATTATCAATGAATTGCTTCCTGTGATAAGGTCAGGAAATTTGACCAACAGAATAGATATCTATATTGATAAAGGGGCGTTTACCCCTTCAGAAGCACTGGTATATTTGAACCAGGCAAAAAACCTTGGGTTTGACCTGGTAATTCATGGAGATCAGTTTACAGAGGGTGGCGTAGCCGTTGCATCCGAACTTGGGGCTCTCTCTGTCGATCATCTGGAGACCATGAATGACCATGAAATTAAATTATTAGCCGCTTCAGATGTGATCCCAATTGTACTTCCCGGGTCATCGCTTGGACTGGGTGGCCGTTTTGCCCCTGCCCGAAAACTGTTGGATGCAGGTTGTTCGCTGGCTATCGGTTCTGACTGGAATCCCGGATCAGCTCCTATGGGCGATTTGTTGCTTCAAACCGCTTTATTGGGTATCTTTGAAAAGATGACTATGGCTGAATCATTAGCTGGAATCACTTTCAGAGCTGCCAGAGCCCTAAACCTCACTGATCGCGGGGTATTAAGTTTAGGATTGCTAGCCGATATGGCCGGATTTCCTGTCGCTGACTACCGTGAAATTATTTACCACCAGGGAAGCCTGGATCCTTCAGTGGTATGGAAACGGGGAGAAAGGCAGTGAATGAAAGACGGAATGATGAAGAGACGGAGAGACGCACAGCAGTGCGTCTGCTAATTGCCCGCTGTTTAAATATAGCGTGCGACCTAAATCTTCATAGAAGGAAATAACCATGATAAAATAACACCAATCGAAATGAATATATCCTCATCCGCCAGGTGACGGATTCCATCTGGCCTTTAAAAAACAAATGATATACAGATGAAACAGCTTATCGAGTGTGTTCCCAATTTTTCGGAAGGACGTGATCATTCCCTCATTAAACAGCTGACCGATGTGATTGAGAGTGTTCAGGGAATCAGACTGTTGAATGTTGATCCCGGGTACGCGACCAACCGGACGGTAGTTACATTCGTGGGTGAACCTACCCTGGTCGTTGAGGCAGCATTCCGGGCAATTAAGCGGGCCTCTGAGATTATTGACATGTGTCATCACAAAGGGGAACACCCACGATTTGGAGCAACCGATGTTTGTCCGTTTGTTCCGGTTTCTGATATTACGATGAAGGAGACCGTTGAATATGCCCGGACCCTTGCCAAAAGGGTTGGAGAGGAATTGTCTATTCCCGTTTATTGTTACGAATTTGCAGCTTTTGAAGAAAAACGGCGAAGCCTTGCCAACTGCAGGGCCGGTGAGTATGAAGGGCTAGCCGAAAAGCTGAAACTGGCTGAATGGCAACCCGATTTCGGTCCGGCTGCATTTAATGAGCAGTCTGGTGCTTCGGCAATTGGTGCGAGAAATTTCCTCATTGCCTACAATGTCAATTTAAATACAAGTTCTTTGCGTCTGGCCAATTCGATCGCTTTTGATGTGCGTGAAGCCGGACGAATTAAGCGGGAAGGGGATCCGGTTACCGGGAAAATCGTCAGAGACGAACATGGTGAGGCTGTCAGAATTCCCGGGGCTTTGAAAAAGGTTCGTGCCATCGGTTGGTATATCAGGGAATATGGAATTTCCCAAATATCTATGAACCTGATTGATATCACCACTACTCCGGTTCATATCGCTTTTGATGAAGTCTGCGAAAGAGCCCGCGACCGGGGCATCCGTGTGACCGGATCTGAATTGATCGGGATGATTCCACTGCAGGCCATGCTTGATGCCGGAAAATATTTTCTGCGGAAACAACACCGTTCAGTGGGAATCCCGGATCACGAAATAATCCATATCGCCGTCAAATCACTGGGTCTGGATGAACTGGCCCCATTTGATCCGGACAAACGAATTATTGAATATTTCCTCCGCGATAAGGGTAATCCGTTGATTAATATGTCACTCACAGATTTTTCACGTGAGACGGCTTCTGATTCTCCTGCCCCGGGAGGAGGTTCTGTTGCTGCTTATATAGGCGCATTGGGGGCATCCTTAGGCACTATGGTTGCAAATCTGACTTCGCAGAAGCGGGGCTGGGATTCCCGCTGGGAGGAATATTCCGAATGGGCCGAAAAAGGGAAGAAGTATTATGAAGCATTACTCAACCTGGTAGATCAGGATACTGAAGCTTTTAATCAGATTATGAGTGCCTTCCAATTGCCAAAGGAGACATTATCTGAGAAGATGGTCCGGAAAAATGCCATACAAACAGCGACACTGAAGGCCATTGAGATCCCGTTCAGTGTGATGCAAACCGCTTTCCAGTCGATGGAAGTAATCCAGGCAATGGCCGAAACGGGGAATCCAAATTCAATAACCGATGCCGGTGTAGGGGCACTTTGTGCGGCCACAGCTGTTTCGGGAGCCTATCTGAATGTTTTGGTGAATGCCGCCGGATTAGATGATCAGGAGACTATTCGACAATTGCTTTCGGTAGCAGCAGATCTGGATATTCATGCTAAAGAAAAAAATAGTCAAATTCAGAAACTCGTTCTGGAGAAAATTAAACAGGCATGAGATTTTAAGGATGGAATTGCTCCAACCCTGTCGTCAGAAGGCGGCCGGCTATTCGATTTTTGTTTATTTAAATACTGTCGTCGGAATTATAAAGGTCAGAGGATAACCTATCTGCCATTTTAAACGGGGTTTTTCAGGAAAGTTTTAAACTCTTTCGGATATGATTATCTTTGCCCTGATAATCCTTTAAAAATGCGGATGGGTTTACTATTAAAACAGGGGATAAGTAAGTTATTCAGGTTGCTGTTGCTGGTACTCTTTTTAGGGTATTACAGTGGCATTACGCTGTTTCCCCATACCCATGTCATCAACGGGATTACCATTATTCACTCGCATCCTTTCAATTCAGGAGGTGGGAATAACTCTTCAAATTTGCCCCACTCCGGAAAGGAGTTACAGCTCATTCATCATCTGTCCGAGTTCCTTTCTACAGCCGTGAGTATCTCTTTTATTGCGCTGATAATTAAATCTTTGTTGGTTGATGATTTAGTTCATTCCACCAAAGAAGGATATGCTGAGCCGGGAGGTAACCGTGCCAATTCTCTTCGTGCTCCCCCCTTAAGATTGTCATAATCTGATTTATTGAATGAAGTAACATTACTTCAACGGCTGTCGGTTAACTGATTTTCAGAATAACCGGCGGGCGAATTATGCAATTCAAAAAAATATAAAAATGAAGAGAGTATTGGTTGTGAGTTTAGCATGGCTGGCAATTTCATGTCATAGCAAAACAGAACCGGGATCATCGGCAAATTATAGCATGAAAGGGGATACCATTTATATTCCTCAGAACTCCAATCTAAAGGAGAAAATTAAAACCACCCTGGTCAGTGCGGCCCTGTATCGGAATAAGCGTTCTGCATCGGGCATCGTAAAAGCGATTCCAAATAACTTTGCCCAGATTGCCTCCCCGTTTGCCGGGCGGATCATCAAATCTTTTATTAAACTTGGACAGCGGGTTGCTGTGAATGCCCCTATTTTTGAGATCAGCTCACCCTCTTTTTTTGAGGCGGGAAAGGCGTACTACCAGTCAAAACAGGAGATGCAGCTGGCTGAAAAAAACCTCAGAAGACAGCAGGACCTGCTGAAAAATGGTGTTGGGGTTCAAAAAGATCTGGAAGAGGCAGAAGTGACTTACGAAGTGAGCAAGCGGGATCATGAGAATTCGATTGCAAGTCTGAATGTCTACCACGTTAATCCTGCAAATATGGTTTTGGGTGAGCCTTTGGTTGTACGCACCCCTATTGCCGGAGAAGTGATCACCGACAATATTGTGATCGGGCAATACCTGCGCGATGATGCAGGCCCCGTTGCCCTGGTTGCTGAATTGAGCAAAGTTTGGGTGGTCGGCCAGTTGAAGGAGAAGGATATCAGTAGCATCCACGAATCGGACGAGGTGGAGATTGAGGCAGCCGGTATGCCTGGACTGATTATTCGAGGGGTCGTTTATCATATCAGTGAAATGCTTGATGAAACGACCCGATCGGTCGAGGTCTTTATCGAATGCGCTAACAGTGGGCGAAACCTGAAACCCGGGATGTATGCAACCGTTCAGTTTACCGAGAAAGCCGACAGTTCCATACTTATTCCGACCAGTGCTGTGCTGCAAATGGAAGAGAGCAGCTATGTTTTTGTAAAAGCGGGGTCAAACGGATATCTGAAACGGAAGATCCAAACCTCGGGGACCGATCACGACCGGATTATTCTGAAATCGGGACTAAAGGCAGCAGATGAGTTGGTTACGGAAGGTGCAATTTATTTACTAGAAGCCAAATAGCCAGAGATATGCGCGGAATAATTTTAATGGCCATCCAAAAAAGATGGATGATGGTCGCCGTATTCTTTCTGATCTGCATGCTGGGATTTTATTCCTGGAACCAACTATCGGTGGAGGCGTATCCGGACATTGCTGATGTTACCGTACAGGTGATTACACAGGTACCAGGTCTGGCTGCCGAAGAGATTGAACAGCAGATTACTATTCCGATTGAGCGCGAACTCAACGGCCTGCCCGGGGTTCATGTAATGCGGAGCAAGAATGCGTTTGGCTTATCTACAATTGTCCTTGTATTTGAAGATAAAATCGAAGATTACTGGGCGCGTCAGCGGGTGCAGGAACGGCTTACACAGGTCCAACTCCCCTATGGCGCGATACCCGGATTAAATGTGCTTACTTCTGCCACAGGTGAGATCTACCGATATATTATTGAAAGTAAAAATCATGATCTCAGGGAGTTAACCGACCTGAACAAATGGGTGATTATTCCCCGGTTAAAACAGGTGACCGGAGTTGCTGATGTCAGTAATTTCGGAGGAATTACAACCCAGTTTCAGATTGAAATCGATCCGGTAAAGCTCGAACAATATGGCCTCAGCCTGTCGGATGTTTCGGCCAAAATTGAACAAAACAATACCAATGCCGGCGGCAGTATGTTGTACCGGGGTGATCTGGGTTATGTCATCCGTGGGATAGGTCTCGTGAAGGATCTGGGAGATCTGGGCAAGATTGTGGTCAAGACCGAAAACGGGGTTCCAGTTTTTATCAAAGATCTGGGTGACCTCAAATACGGAAGTGTCGAGCGGAAAGGGACCCTAAGCTTTTCAGACCGCAGCAGGAATTATTCCGAAAGTATCGAGGGAACGGTGCAGATGCTCAGGTTTCAAAATCCGTCGAGGGTGCTCGCTGAAGTTCATAAGTCTGTTGAGGAACTCAATAACGATATTCTGCCGGAAGGGGTGAAAATTCACCCGTTCCTGGATCGGACAGATCTCGTAGGAACCACATTAAGTACTGTTTCGCACACCCTGCTCGAAGGGATTCTGCTGGTATTGATTGTGCTGATCGTTTTCCTGGGAAGCTGGCGCGGTGCTTTGCTGGTAGCCGTAACGATTCCCGTTGCCCTCCTGATCGCCTTTGGATTGATGCTGATGACCGATATTCCTGCAAATCTCTTGTCTTTGGGGGCCATCGATTTTGGGATCATTGTAGATGGGGCGATCGTGATGATGGAGACAATCTTGAAGAAACGGGAGGACCATCCGGAGATGACCTTTGATGAAAAATCGATTGTTGAACGGGTTCTGGAGGTTGCAAAACCTGTCTTCTTCTCCTCAATCATCATCATTACTGCCTATTTGCCGCTTTTTGCCTTCGAACGGGTAGAAAAAAAGCTGTTTACTCCAATGGCATTCACGGTTGGGTATGCCCTGCTCGGGGCTTTGTGTGTGGCATTGCTTCTGATTCCAGGGTTGGCTTTTGTCCTTTATAAAAATCCTCAGAAGACCTATCAAAATAAATGGCTGGGAAAGATTACCATGGTTTATAAAAGACAAACCACAAAAATCATCAATAAACCTCAGTCAGTATTTCTGCCGTTAGGAATTGTCCTCGTTGGTGCCATCCTTCTGACCATTACCGTTGGAAAGGATTTCCTGCCGCAATTGGATGAAGGCTCCTTGTGGTTGCAGGTGCAGCTTCCTCCGGGTATTTCACTCGATAAATCAAAGGAGATGAGCGATACTTTGCGCCATCGGCTGATGAAATTTGATGAAGTAACCTATGTGATGCTCCAGACAGGTCGAGACGATCAGGGCGTCGATCCGTTTTCGCTTTCCCATATCGAATCCTCAATCGGGTTAAAACCTTATAAAGAGTGGAAACATGGCAGAAGAAAGAGCGATCTGATTGACGACATGTCTAAGGAACTTGAATCGATGCCGGGATATTCGGTTGCTTTTTCACAGCCGATTTTCGATATGGTGATGGACCAGATAGCGGGCTCCCACAGCGATCTGGCCATAAAAGTCTATGGTGAGGATATGAAAGAGAGCCGGAAAGTAGCCGAAAATGTTTTAAACGTGCTCAAAACAATTCCGGGTGCCGCAGACCTTGCCATTGACCAGGAGTTGCCGTTGCCCCAGTTGCAGATCCAGGCTAACCGGGACAAGATTGCCCAATACGGGCTGAATGTATCGGATGTTGCTGAACTGATTGAAGTTGCGATTGGCGGTCAGGCAATATCGCAGATTTTCATCGGGAATAAAGTGTATGATGTGATTTGTCGATATAACGAGAACAGCCGGAATACTCCTGAGAAAATAGGCAACCTGATGCTTACCTCAGGCTCCGGGGCGAAAATTCCCCTTTCACAGGTCGCCGATATCAGGTTAAGCACGGGAGCAAGTACGATCACCCGGGAGATGAATAAACGTTATATTGCCTTGCGCATCAACCTGAGAGGGATCGATCTCACCGAATTCTTAAACGTTGCCCGCAGGAAAATAGCTCAGAATGTGAATTATAACCACGAAAAGTGTAATGTTGTCTGGAGCGGCCAATTTGAAAACCAGAACAGGGCTTATGCACGGCTTGGTTTTATTGTACCGCTTGCACTAGCAATCATGTTTTTAATCTTGTTCGGGACTTTTGGGAAGCTTCGTCAGGCCAGCCTGTTGATGGGGATTGTTCCTCTGGCGTTGTTTGGCGGGATGCTTGCCCTGAACCTGCGGGGAATGACCCTGAATGTTTCCTCGGCAGTCGGCTTTATCGCCCTTTTTGGCGTTTCCATCCAAAACGGGGTGATCATGATCTCGCATATCAATGCACTAAGGAGGCAGGGGTTGAAGTTGAAAGATGCCGTACTCTCTGGCGCCGGACATCGGTTAAGACCCGTGATGATGACCGCCACAGTAGCCGTTTTGGGATTGCTGCCTGCTTCGCTCTCAACCGGTATTGGCTCTGATGTTCAGCGTCCGCTGGCAACGGTAATCGTATATGGATTGCTGTTTGCTACCCTGATCACACTTTATGTATTGCCGGCTTTGTACTACCTGTCCGAAAAGAAATGGTCAAAAGACGAAGACTATGAACAAGTTCACGGATAAATTAAGATTTTACAGATGAGAATATTTATGATATGCCTGATCACCCTTTTGTCTCAGGCGCGCACTTCCTTTTGCCAGACTGACAGTCCCTTCCGCAATGGCAGTCTTAAATTCAATGAGTATATGGATCTGGTTGGAAAGCATAATCTCGATTATGCCGCAGAGCGTTACGAGGTGAGTAAAGCGGAGGCAGCAATCGAAATTGCCAGAATATTTCCGGATCCCACCTTATCATTCGGTCTGTCACAGGACCACAATGGCCATTTAATCACGGGGAACGGTGTTTCAGCCGGTTTGGATCAGTCCGTTGACCTTTTCGGGAAACGGAGGGCACGGATCGACCTGGCCAAAAGTGAACACGAACTTTCAAAAGCCTTGCTCGCCGATTTTTTCCGGAATCTTGAAGCCCAGTCGGCAGAAACCTTTCTCGAAGCCCTGAAGCAAAAGCGGCTCTATGAAGTCAAGCTCAACTCGTATCAGACCATGAAAAGGCTGGCCGAGGCAGACAGTATCCGGTTAAAGCTTGGAAGTATCATGGAAATTGATGCCGTTCAAAGTAAACTGGAAGCAGGTTCATTATTCAATGAATTATTGCAGGCTGAAGCTGATCTGAGAAACTCCTTCATACAGCTTTCCCAAATGACAGGAAGCCTTAAGCCGGATAGGCTCATGATTCCTGAAGGGGAACTGGCCTTCAAACCCCGTCAGTTTGTGACGACTGATTTGATCGTTACAGCCCAGAATAAACGGGCCGATCTTGTGGTCGCCCTTTTTAATAAAGAGGTGGCTCATAAGGCGTTAAGATTGGCCCAAAAGGAACGGAATATCGATCTGGATCTAACGCTCGGGATTAGTAACAGTTCATACATTGAAAGTTACGGTCCCTCTTTTGCTACTGTTTCAGCCGGAATCGCGATTCCTTTGAAATTTTCGAATCATTATAAAGGGGAACTGAAACAAGCCCAATTTCAAATTTCGCAATCTGAAGTGCTTTATGAAAAGGCAGAGTTACAGATCAGAACCGAGATAATGCAGGCGATGCAAAATTACCAGGCTGCCTGCAAACAGGTAGAAAGTTACGATCGTGGAATGCTTGAAAGCGCTCAGATAGTCCGGAAAGGAAAAATCTACAGCTATAGTCGCGGTGAAACCTCCCTGCTTGAAGTGCTGAATGCCCAGCGTACCTATAATGACATTCAACAGAATTATTATGAGACACTTTTTAACCGCGCAGTGGCTTTGGTCGAGCTGGAAAAGGCTGCAGGAATTTGGGATATTAATTTTTAAATGTTTAATAAGTTAAGTTGAATTTTTCTACCTTTAGGTCTTAATTTAAGCCTTGGATTATGGGATAAGTCGGATCTCTGAACCTTTCTTACGAAAACCATTTGCTTATCCGGAATATCGATTATCAATGAAGCTAATTTCCTTTGGCTAATTTAAAACGACTGAGCTATGAAAATAAAATTCCTGGGTGCTGCCCGTGAAGTAACCGGCAGCAAGACGTTGATCACACTCGACAACGGCAAAAAAATCCTTCTTGACTGTGGAATGTTCCAGGGAAAAGGGCAGGAGACCGATGCGATGAACCGCAATCTGGGATTCGAGCCCAGTGAAATTGATCATATTATCCTTTCTCATGCACACATAGACCATTCCGGACTGATCCCCTATGTTTACAGGCTGGGATTCCGTGGATCGGTGATCTGCACAAATGCCACCCGTGATTTGTGCGCGATTATGCTCGCGGATAGTGGTCATATCCAGGAGAGTGATACCGAAATGCATAATAAGAAAAGGGCCCGTCAGGGATTACCCCCGGTTAAGCCTATTTATGTGAGGCAGGATGCCCTGAATTGCTTGGAACTTTTCATCGGAACTGCCCAGAACCGGAAGTTTTACATTACCGATGACGTTAAAGTGCGGTTCACAACAACCGGTCATTTGCTGGGTGCGGGTGCAGCTGTCATTGAAATCACTGAAAACGGTAAGGTTACTAAAATTGGTTATACCGGTGATATTGGAAGACCATTGAGCCGCATTCTCAAGGCTCCGGAACCATTTGCCCAGGTTGACTACCTCATTACCGAATCCACTTATGGTGACCGTCTCCATCCCCATATCAAGGCTGCGGAGGAGGATTTACTGCGGGTTATGAAGGAGGCTTGTGTCGAAAGGGAAGGAAAACTAATTATCCCTTCATTTGCGATTGGTCGTACCCAGGAGTTGGTTTACTCGCTGAATAATTTCTTTAATGACGGACGGCTCCCCAAAGTTCAGATTTATGTGGATAGTCCGCTAGCAGTTAATGCCACCGATATTTTCAGGATGCATACCGAATGTTTTAATAAAGAGCTGTTGGATGTATTGGTTTATGACGATGATGCATTCGGATTCAATTCCCTTCATTATGTGAAGACAACCGAAGAGTCCAAGAAACTCAACTCTATTAAAAAGCCCTGTGTGATTATTTCAGCCTCAGGGATGATGGAGGCCGGGCGGATTAAGCATCATCTGGCTAATAATATCTCGAACCCCAGAAATACGATTTTATGTGTCGGGTATTGCGCCCCCAGAACCCTGGGAGCTAAAATTATAAATGGCGAAACTGAGGTGTCGATATTTGGCGTTAAATATGCGGTAAATGCTAAAATCGAGCGTATTGAAGCCTTCAGTGGTCATGGCGATTACAACGAAATGCTTGATTACCTGAAATGCCAGGATAAAAAACTGCTTAAGAAGACCTTTTTGGTTCACGGCGATTACGAGGCTCAGCTGTTCTATAAGGAACGGATGAAGGAGGCAGGATTTGGGGATATCGAAATTCCCGAATCGGGGAATGAGTTTGAGCTGTAATAAACAGCCCTCGATAGAGTGAGCGGGTGAATATTCATGTCCTGAATAATCACCCGCTCACTAACGGACCTGGATGGGAATAATTTTTATTTTTTGGATAGTTGATTTTCCTTTTTGTAAGTTTCTGCATCCCAGATTATATTCCAGCTTTTAACATATTCAGATAAAGGTTCCAGTCCGACCTCTGCTCTTCTTTTATCCACATTATCAGGGTCTGCCAGAGGTAAAACAAATTGTTTTCCGGTTGTCGGATTTGTGCCGATCTGACTTCCATAAATTTGTTTTCTACCTTCAGCCAGGGCAACCCGGTCTTCCAATAAGACTAATGAGCCAACATCTGCGTTCCCTTTTTTCACAGCTTCTCTCATTATTGGCAAATAATTTTGCTGTGTTTTTAAATCCGAATGTTGTATAACCAACCATAAAGCAGTACTTGCTTGTTGGCCGACCTTATCCTTACCTACCCACCCCTTCTCAGAGATTATTTTTTCAATTTTATTTAGGTTAATACTGTCTTTATATTTCATGATTTTTCCAATACTATCAACGGTATTTCCCTCATATCCAATTCGCTTCTGAGATTCAATTAATTGATGCCTGATAGCCTGATCCTCATAAAAAATGGCAATTAATTCTTTTTGGAGTGGCTTGTCATAGTTTGCTTCCCGCAGATTTGCTTTATCCTGTAAATCCCGGTTGACCTTGAGCCACCTGGTGTCATTATGCAGATTTTGAAGATCAGCATCTGCCTTTATTTGATTTATATTGTCAAACCCATTCTCAATGGCAATGCCTAGCCATGCAAAAGCCAGGTCTTTATCATTGGCTAAGGCGGCAACACAGGCGGCATTATAAAATCCCTTTTTAGTTTTGGAATTACATTCGAAGGCTTTTTTGAAAAACTCTTTCGCTAAACTAAAATTCTTTTGAAAATAGCAGGAATCTGCCTTATGAATTAATTGGTCATAGTTCTGAGCCGTAGAATTTAAGAATAATGCCACTAATAACCATACGATCACTTGTTTTTTCATTATGCGAGAAACTAGTGTAGCTTAAACTGAATCGGGATCGTATAGGATACATCAACAGCCTCACCATGTTGTTTCCCGGGTAGCCAGTCTGGCATATTCGTAATGACACGCAGGGCCTCGGCATCCAGAGCCGGATGAACCCCTCTGACCACCTTTACATCTTCGACCTTACCGGTACTCTTGATCACAAAATTCACAACTACCATTCCTTCAGCTTTTTCGAGTGTAGCTTTCGCCGGATATTTAACATTTGCCCCGATATATTTCATCATCGCCTGATGCCCTCCTGGATACTGGGGCATCTCTTCGACAACCTTAAATACCTTACTGTCGCTCATCTCATTGTCAGCGGATTTGTTTCCTTTTGAGTATATTTCAACCACCCCATATTTACCCTTCTCCCCATATTTATCAGTTGAAGTCTTGTTGTTTAATACATTAACAGACTGAATCAGCTCAGGTTTCAACGTTTCCATTTTAGCCTTATCAATTGGCTTGCCATCAAGAAGGTACAGAGGAGGATTTTGTGTATTACCAGATCCAATTTGAACAATTTTCATCGGGGAATCGGTGGCGCCGGTACTTTTCGGTCCCTTTTTTGATTTAATCTCAACTGCCCCATATTTCGCTTTTTCACCGTACTTGTCTGTTGCTTCTTTGCCTTTCCAGACTGTTACAGTCTCAACTCCTTCAGCAAAATATTTATCTGCTTTGGTTTTCTCTATAATGACTCCATCCAGGATATAAATTGGTGGTTTGAGCGGATCAAAGTTATTAACAACAGAATCATCGCCAGCTGAATCGGACTTGTCTGAATCGGGGAGCTCTTTTTTCAAAGTCACTATAATTACTCCGTTTGCCCCCTTTTCACCGTAAAGCGCAGTAGCCTGTTCACCTTTCAATACATTGACCGACTTAATTTTTTCTGGATCCATCGCCTTGACAAAGCTTTCGGGGACGATTGTTCCGTCAACGACATACAACGCCTTATTGATGCTGGCCTCTTTGCCTGAAACGGTAACCTTATCGACGGAAATTGTGACCGTTTTCATTTTAATGAGCATTGATTGATCAAAATCAGGCCTGGTCTGGAGGGATTCATATCCTACAAATGAAAACACCAGTTCTCCATCTTTGGCAACCTCCTTTAATTTAAAATTTCCCTTTTCATCTGTTATCGTTCCGGTGGTAGTTCCTTTGATCATCACAGTTGCCCCCGTGAGTGGTTTTCCAGCGGTATTAATCACCCGGCCTTTTACTTTGCCGCTCTGAGATTCCTGGCTGTCACTGACTAAAATCCTTTGATCTGTTTTTACAGTTGACTCCTGGGAGGTTCTGTATTCAGGTTTCGCGAATGCATAGAAAACCAAAGCCATTAAAGGGAGAACCAACAGCAGTTTGAGTTTTCTGAGCGGGGATTGTATGCTCTTTTTCATCATTTTAAATCTTTTTTTATTGAGTGAATAACTAAACGAATTGGCCAGACTAATCACAGGCACTCCAAGGAGCTGGTTTAAAAGTGTTGCCTGGTAAATTGCCGGATCCGAGGTGTGCTGCAAGGCTTTTTCATCAGCCAGGTATTCATGATTCTGACGGATCAGATGTCCGTATACCCAAACGAAGGGGTTAAACCACTGCAACATACAAAGAGTTTCGGCGAGTAATAAATCGAACCAGTGCCGTTGCCTGATATGCTCGCTTTCGTGGTTCACAATCTCCCGTGTTTCAACATCAGACGTTGAAGGATTGACAAAAACATAGGAGAAAAATGAAAACGAAGCTGCATATTCGGGAGTACGAACCAGCTTTACCGGTCCGCTAATTTCGTAACCGGCCTTTTGTAATTTCCGGATGACCTTTCCGGTTTGCAAGATCAGCCTGAAAGCAAGCCACCCGATCCCGATAAGATAACCCCAAAAATAAACAGGGATTGCCGGTGTGGGAGGCACCGCGATGTGTGCCGATATTCCTGTTATGGAAATGGATCCGGTTGGCTCGGAAGGAATGATAACAGCATAATGCCACGTATAAAAAGGGAGGGCTACCGAGGCAATAATCCCGGCAAGAAGGTAGATCCTGTTCAGCTGGAAATACTGCTCATTGCGCAAAACTGTCAGAAATACGAGTGTGAAACCTGTCAGCCAAACGGCCGATTTTAACAGGTAAAGACTAAAAGCTTCCATATTATTCGGTTTTATTGCGTTTCGATAACTCTGACTTTGTATCCTCAAGCAGTTGTTCAAGATCCTGGATGGAAAGGTCCTTTTCGCGGGCAAAATAGGAGGCCATGGCAGGGAACGAATTGTTGAAGTAGTCGTTCAGCAACCCGAAAAGCTGTTTCCCTGAATAATCTTTTTTCATGACAAGCGGATAATAGACAAATACCTTTCCATGGTCTTTGTGCCCGACAAACCCTTTCTTCTCAAGGATCCGGATTACGGTAGACACCGTATTTCTTGCTGGTTTAGGTTCATCGAACCGGTCGCGGACGTCCTTGACTAATCCTTCACCCATCTCCCACAGGATCTGCATCACCTGTTCTTCTGCTTTTGTTAATTGCATTGCTGTTGTTTTTTATAGTATCAATCCTTCAATGCAAATATACGACTATAAATATAGTCAAACAAATATTCCGAAGATTATTTAACTATTTATTTAGTTAATTTTTATTAATTATTTCGATAATCCTCCTGTAAAGGATCATTATAAAATAATAGTTAAGTTAAAAACAACTAAATCAGGCGTTAATGATATTTTTTTTGTCGCTGAAATTGCAAATCGGGGTAAACTTTTTGTATATTTGAAGAAAGATGGTTGGTATGAGTGGGGGCACTTCCGCAGATCAGGCATTTATCAACATGCTCAAAGAGATTATCTACGAGAATCTGGAGGATGAGAATTTTAATGTTGATGAACTGGTAAAAACAACCAGAATGCCGAGGTCGTTTATCCATCAAAGGTTAATTGCAATTACAACAAAGTCTACTGCCCAGTTTATCCGCGAGGTGCGGTTGCAAAAAGCGATGGAAATGTTGCAGGAGGAAGGAGCTACCGCTTCGGAGGTTGCTTATAAAACCGGATTTGGGAGTCCGGCTTACTTCAACACCTGTTTTCATGAATATTATGGTTATCCACCGGGTAAGGTTTTAAAATGGAGCCATGAAGGGGGCACCAATCAAGATCTTCTCTCCAATGACCATGGCAGCGTAAATATCACAGAGGAGATAAATTTGGTTCAGGAACGGATTAAAAAACGCTATTGGCGGATTTTGATCGTTGTTATTATCTGCCTATTGGTTCTTTCCTGGCACCTCTACCTCATCCGGACCGCTTCTTATATAGGGCATCCCAATACTTTTACAATCTCCAGTCTAAAAGGGGTGGAAAAATCGATTGTCATTCTCCCCTTTAAAAATCTCAGTGAGTCGCGGGAGACCCAATATTTTGCAGAAGGCCTTATTGAGAATATCATCAGCAGACTTACTTTGGACAGGAATCTTAGGGTGATCTCACAAACTTCAGCCGAACAAAGCAACACTAAGGGTCATACTGCGCCGGAAATCGGGAAAAAACTGGGGGCAAACTTTATCATTGAAGGAAGTATCCTTAAAATCAAAGACCGTGTGATTGTCACAATCCAACTCATACATGCAAAAAATGACCAGCACATCTGGTCCCGGAAATTTGAAAGTGAAGTTTCAGATATTATTGAAATTCAGAAAAATATGGCTGATACCTTAGCCAATGAACTTCGGGTGGTCTTAACTTCAAAATAGCTTCCCACAACCCGGAAGAAATTGGGAATTCGTATAAAATCCTGCAAAAAGTAACAGGCAGCTTTGAATGATGGGTGTTGTAAAGCCAGACAGGAACACTTTAATTTCCACACCTTATCTTGATTCTTCAAATCCCAGGATTCCCCAATTGGTGATTTATGAAAGTGCATTCAAAAAATCAGAATTTCCAATAAAAAGCTAAATTCCGAATCCGAAATCGAAATAAATATCACTAAAATCGAAATTTTAAAACTTTGGAATTGATACCTATCCTTCCCAATTTTTGCTGAAATTCATGTTTGCAAAACTGCCATAATTTGGCGACTCCCATTTGGCGATGACCATGTTTTAGAAAGTATTCAATCTGTCTTATGACAAAATTAATTTATTCAGTGCAGGAAGGAGGTTATTTGTTATTATTTTCATTCGCGGAACTAAAAATTGAGTCTAAAAATTTAAAATCATGAAAAGAATTATTTTTTTTGGAGCATGCATGGTTCTGTCAATCATCACATTCGGACAAATTCAAACGCAAAACATGTTGCAGGAGATCAAGTGTACGCCACCCCAATTTACTGGAATTGAGAAAGCAATTCCATCGCAGGCGGAAAACAGATTTCCAACCATTGAGCAATACCTGAAAAAAAACATAAACTATCCGGATGATGATGTTATTTACGGAATACAGGGCACAGAGGTTGCTAAATTTGTTATCACACAAACAGGAGATATCACTGACATTACGATTATTAACAGCGTATCAAAGAACATGGATAAGGAACTAATCAGGGTTTTAAAGAATACGAACGGGATGTGGAAACCCGGTTATAACGACGACAAACCTGAGATAATGGAAAAAGAAGTCTCATTGGTTTTTAAAATCCAGGGATTAGAAAAATATGACTTTAATTATAGGGCCAAGACCTGTTTTGCAAAGGGGAATATCCAATTGTTAAATAAGGGGAACCCAAAGAAAGCATTGAAATATTTTGATAAGGTAATCGTATTGTTGCCCAATGACAAAGCCCTTCTGGTTCAGCGGGGATTAGCCCGGTATGAAGCTGGAAATAAGGATGGAGCATTTAGGGATTGGAATAGGGTCAGGATGTTAGGAGGAGTTGAAAGCAAATCTTACCTTGAAAACTTTAGCAATCTGAAAGGATATGCTGGACTGGTTAGAACTTTGGAAAATTAAAACTGGTTTTCTATGCAAAACAATACTATAGGTAAATACCCGGAAGTGTCACCGGGTATTCTTTTTAAAGTTTGTTTTGATCTTGTTGTGATTAGCTGAGCTGAATTTTATTGCCAGTTGTCAGGTTTTTTTTACCACTGCCTGAGCACACCAAGAAATCCGAAGTCATATTTTTAACCGAAAAACTAATCCGGTGAGTTTTCTATATTTTTTATCGTCAAACTCTACGCTATTTTCAATGGTCCTATTACTTTTGTTCCAAACCAATAAAAACAGCTTTTATGCAAAAAGTAAAGATCCTTGTAATTATACTCTTTTTATTTAACCTCAATTCATCGGCACAACTTTCCAAGCTTTTCAAATCAGCCAACCTTAAGAATCTGCCGCTCTCCAATACTGAGATTGTTAAAGGGCTCAAAGAAGCACTTCAGGTCGGAACCGATAGTGCGGTTACTCACTTATCTAAAGTTGATGGCTATCTTAAAGATTTGACTATTAAGATATTGCTTCCGCCTGAAGCAAGGGAGATCACACAGAATATTTCAAAACTTCCCGGTGGCGCAAAACTGATGGATGATGTGATTACCCGGATCAACAGGGCGGCAGAAGATGCAGCCAAAGGGGCAAAACCCATCTTCGTGAAGAGTCTCCAGGAAATGACCTTTACGGATGGTCTAGAAATACTCAAAGGTCCGGATAACGCAGCTACTTTATATTTTGAGCACAAAACCAGCCAGCAACTGACCGAACTTTATCGTCCCAAAATCAAAGAATCGTTAAATAAGGAGTTGGTAGCCGGAGTTTCCACCCAGCAATCGTGGAACGAACTGACCAAAGCCTGGAACCAGATTGCCGGTTCTCCAATCGGTGCTATGACGGGAATGAAAGTTGTAAAAGTTCAACTTGAAGATTATATACTTGAGCAGGCCTTAAAAGGGTTGTTCCTGAAAATCGCCGAACGGGAAAAGGATATCCGAAACAATGCCCATGCACAGGTTTCCTCATTATTAAAGAAGGTTTTTGGGAGTCCAAAACCGGCAAAACAACCAGTTGGTACTGAAAACCGTAAATAGTGACCGTTTAAACGGGAATTGTCCCGCTGATAACGCAGATGTCGGCTGTTTCAAATTGCCGAAATTACCAAATGAGGAATTTGAATAATTCAATAATTTGAAAACTAACCTACTACAAATGAAAAATGTAAAGCTCCTGATTTATCCAGGTCTTTTAACTCTGGTGATGGTATTTATGGCATGCTCCGGAACAAAGCAGAAAACTCCGGTATCAGTTACCCGGAATCTGCGGGCACCGGCCTATCCGCTGATTACAATCGATCCTTATACCAGTGCATGGTCTGAAGCCGACCATTTGTATGATGATGCGGTGCGCCACTGGACCGGTAAACGGTTTGGACTGATCGGGGCACTGCGTGTTGACGGTCAGGTATTCCGTTTTATGGGCAAGGAGGAGATTTCCAAAAAAGCGATCCTTCCTATGGCCGATCAGGGAGCATGGGAAGGGCAATACATTTTCAAAAAGCCTGCAACAGGCTGGGAAACGCCGGGTTTTGATGCTTCAAAATGGAAAGCCGGAAAAGGGGCATTCGGAACCCCCGGAATGCCGGTCATGTCGACCCTTTGGGAAACTTCTGATATTTGGGTACGGCGTGAGTTTACCATGAATTCCAAATTGCCGGAAGTCCCGCTTTACCTGATCTATTCCCATGATGAAAATTTTGAGTTGTATCTGAATGGACATAAGCTGGTTGATACCGGTTACGCCTATAAAAACAATGTAGTACTTCCACTGGAGGGGGAATTGCGCAACCTGCTCAATCCGTCGGGGAAAAATGTGATTGCGGCCCATTGTTCGAACAAGGTTGGAGGGGCTTATGTCGACTTTGGAATTTACCAGGACAGTGATCAACCCGCTGTATTCCCAAAGAATGCCATGCAGAAATCTGTGGCGTTGTCTGCCACTCAGACCCATTACAATTTTTCATGTGGCCCTGTTGACCTCAACCTTACCTTCATCTCCCCACTGTTGCCTGATAATCTTGATATATTGTCGAGACCCGTAAATTATATAAGTTATGATACCCGGGCTACCGACGGCAGAGGGCATGATGTCCAGATCTACTTTGAAGCAACTCCCGAATGGGCGGTGGATCATATTTCACAGGAGGTTTCTGTGGAGAAAGGAAAAACAGATGGGCTGACTTATTTCAAGGCAGGGACGACAGAACAGGCTATTTTAGCCAAACAGGGTGATGATCGCCGCATCGACTGGGGTTATTTATACCTCTGCGGAAATACCACTCCGGAAATGAACTTTGCAGAAGGTGATTACAATAGTATAAAACAGGAGTTTGTAAAGACTGGTCTTCTTACCGATTCCCCTGAAGAAAAAAAGATCGCCCGCATGACTGAAAGTATGCCGGTTATGGCATGCGTAAACCAACTGGGGAAGGTGGAAGCGAATCAGGTTTCAGGGAGGATTATGATCGGATATGATGACCTCTGTTCCATTCAGTATTTTGGAGAAAACCGGATGGCCTGGTGGAAAAAAGAAGGCAAAGTTAACATGGTTGATGCCCTCAAATCGGCCTCAGCGGAGTTTGAACAATTGAATGAAAAATGCGCTCAGTTCGATAACCGGCTTTGGGAAGAGGCTGTAAAAGCGGGTGGTGAAAATTATGCTGAACTTTGCGTCCTCGCTTACCGGCAGTCAATTGCAGCCCATAAGCTCCTAAAGGACAGGGAAGGAAATACACTGTTCTTCTCCAAGGAGAACTTCAGTAACGGTTCAATAGGTACTGTTGATGTTACTTACCCTTCGGCACCGCTGTTTTTATTGGTTAATCCCGATTTGTTGAAAGGGATGATGACCCCCATATTCTATTTTTCAGAAAGCGGGAAATGGACCAAACCTTTCTCGGCCCACGATGTGGGAACCTATCCCAGGGCGAACGGCCAGACCTATGGCGGTGACATGCCGGTTGAAGAGTGCGGAAACATGCTGATTCTTGCCACGGCCATCGCCCAGGCTGAAGGAAATGCCTCCTATGCCGAAAAGCATTGGAAGACATTGACGACCTGGGCTGATTATCTGCTTCAAAATGGTCTTAATCCTGAAAATCAGCTATGTACCGATGATTTTGCCGGACACTTTGCTCATAATACGAATCTTTCCATCAAAGCGATCATGGGAATTGCCGGTTATGGGAAGCTCGCACGATTATTGGGGAAAACAGAATTAGCTGAAAAATACAGTTCAAAGGCTAAGGAAATGGCATCCAAATGGGTCGAAATGGCTAATGATGGCGACCATTTCCGGTTGACCTTTGACCAGCCTGGAACCTGGAGCCAAAAATATAACCTGGTATGGGACAAAATTCTGAAACTAAATATCTTTCCAGGGGAGGTGGCAGAAAAGGAGATCGCTTTTTACCTCACCAAACAAAATACCTACGGATTACCGCTGGATAACCGCCGGACCTACACCAAATCTGACTGGATTATCTGGACGGCTACCCTGGCTAATGATAAAGCCACGTTTGAGAAATTTATCGATCCCGAGCATAAATTCGTAAATGAAACGCCCAATCGGGTACCCATGACCGATTGGTACGAAACACCCGATGCCCGCCAGGTAGGTTTCCAGGCACGTTCGGTAGTTGGCGGATACTTCATCAAAATGCTCGAACAAAAAAACCAATAACTTATGAGAATAATCTTTTTGACCCTCTGCCTGCTCCTTTACTCAAGTCTTCTTCAGTCAGCCACCCCTAAAAGCCAAAAGTCTAATGAGCTAATCGGACATCGGTTTCTGACCTTCAATACGGTGATTCGTGTCAACCAGATTGAGGTGGCAAGAGACCGAAATGTGGGTCAGGATGAGCGCAAGGATCATACGCCGTCACGTGTTATTAAATTCAGAAATGCGGTTGAGGAGGGATTTCCCGGATCCAGGATTACCTGGGCACTGAGCTGGCTTGCCTTGCACGATACCTCTGCCAATTATAAAAAGATCAGGGAACTGGTTGTTGGTTATCATTACAAATACGGTGATGAAATAACCTTTATTCCGGGAGCCTATTTCGCAAATGCATATAACTCAACTGAACAGGTTAACAAGGATTTGCATGAAGGTCTGGCCAAAGTGTCCGAAATAACGGGGATGGGGTATCGTCCCAACAGTGTCGTAGCCGGTTTCCTGTCTGCCAAAAATCTGGAATTCCTCGCAAAGGAAGAGAAGATCCATGTCTGCCAGGGGAATATCTGGAGTCAGTATGCTATTGATAATCAGGATGGGGACGGATCTGTTTGCTATCCTTATTATCCGTCGTCGGAACATTTTTGCAAACCGGCGCAGGGAACCGGCGATCGTATTGATTGTGTGAACCTGGACGGCTGGACCATGGATTTTCTGGCAGCACGACGAGCTGGCGGCGCAGGAGGATTTAACAGTAGGATGGGAGTGGGACCGATCGAGACCCTACATAAGTATGGCGAAGAAACAGGAGTTAAAGAGATGCTCCATTCGACGGCTATCCACTTTGACCGCGGATTTGACCTGAACGGATTCGCGTGGGTCACTAATTGCTGGGAAATCTCCCTGCCGATTGATGTTTCAGGATTAACCAGTTGGTTGAGTGAAATAAAAAAACGGTGGCCTGATACAGAATTCATTACGCAGGGCGAATTTGGTCTGATCTGGCGTAACCATTTTAAAACCAATGATTTTAATTACCGGTTCGAGGAGAAGGGTTCGGGGATTGGAGGCTCTGACGCAGGCATGAAGATCAGATGGATGATGAATAAAACCTTCCGGCTTGCACTCTTGTCTGAGGATAGGAACGATTCAGAGGAAAAGGTCATTGATTTTACCCGTTATGATTTGAAAGCGGAAGAACCGGTATCCGCAAGTACCCGGAATTGGAGCCTCATGGGAGAGATCAACCAAAAGCAAATCCGTCCGCAAGACAAACCAGTCCCTTTCAGTAACCTTGGAGAGGAATCAAAACTTATTATTCAAAAAATATATCCGGAATTTTTAAGGTCTAAATAAAGGGGAATCTGTACCTTTGAGGATTAACCCCGAATCACAATTTTAAAAGATATCTGCCTGCCAGGTCAAAGATTTATATCGTAGAAAAACCTAAAACAACAAAAAATGAATAAGCTTTTGGTACTTGCCCTCTTTATCACGCTGTTCTCATGTACAACCCGGCAGGAATCCAAGATTCCCTGTTATGCCTGGACTGGTGGTCCCGAAAAATTGACCGATGCCCAATTAAGGACTCAGTTTCTTGATCTGAAAGCAAAAGGAATTGACGGATTAATGTATTCTGCAGGTCAGCAACCCGAAACATACCGGCGGGTAGGGAAGATTGCCAAAGAGGCTGGATTAAAGTTTTATTCCTGGATTCCTACCATGATTCAGGGGGTTAATCCTAAACTGAAACCGGAATGGTACGCGTTAAACGGCAGGGGAGAATCGGCCTTTGACAAGCCTGCCTACGCGAGTCATTATAAATTTTTATGTCCAAACCGCGAGGAGGTCTATCAGTTTCTGGCTGATATGTATGGCCAGGTTGCAGATATTCCCGAGGTGGACGGTATTCATCTCGATTTTATCCGGTTCCCGGATGTCATATTGGCTCCCGGGTTGTGGAAGAAATACGGTTTGGTCATGGACCGTGAATATCCCCAGTTTGACTACTGCTATTGTGACAAGTGTGTTGCTGACTTCAAGGCTAAAACCGGCATTGACATCAAATCGGTAAAAGATCCTTCCCAGGTGGAAGCGTGGAAACAATTCCGTTATGACCTGATTACTAATCTTGTAAACCGGCTGGCGGCCATGGTTCATGCCAAACATAAGGAGATTAACGCTGCAGTATTTCCCGGACCGAATTCTATTGCGCGGAAAATTGTCAGACAGGAGTGGAATAAATGGAATTTGGATGCGTTCTATCCGATGAATTACAACGATTTTTACCTTCAGGGGACACCCTGGATTGGAAAGATGTGCAAGGAATCAACTACAACACTGGAAAATAAAAAGCCGGTGTACAGCGGATTATTTATCTGTCCCGAGCCTGAAAAGAAGATCAGTGAGCCCGATCCTGAGAATCACGGACTTTTACCAGAGGAGCTTGAAGCGGCAATCCGCGAGTCGGTTGAAAATGGCGCAGCAGGGATATGTCTTTTTACACCTGAGCGGATGACCTCTAAAGATTGGGTGATCTTTGACAAGGCAATCCACACTACATATCTTAAAGAATAACCTCAAAACAAATGGTTATTCCCGGAATTATGCTGTTCGTGCAGTAACAACCATTTCTTTCGCTCCAGTCCACCTGCATATCCGGTCAGTTTTCCGTTATGCCCGATGATCCGGTGACATGGAATTATCACAGGAATAGGGTTCCGGCCATTGGCCATGCCCACTGCACGGCTTGAACTTTCGGAGTTCAGGGCACGTGCAATTTCAATATAGCTCATGGTTCTGCCATAAGGCACTTCGGAAAGCTGCTTCCACACTTTTTGCTGAAAAGCGGTGCCGTCCGGATCAAGCGGCAAATCAAACTGTAGTCGGGTGCCGGAGAAATATTCTTCGAGCTGTTTCTGAGCCTGGTCCAAAACCTCCGGAAATTCCGCAGGTTCCCCTGAAATTTCAACGTCAAAGGAAATTGACTTCAGATGATGTTCGTCCGATGTCAGCTTTAAAGTACCGATCGGGGAATCCACCGTTTTAGACCAGGTTGCCATTTTTGATTGAGAAATAATTGAAAATTGTTCGAATAAAAGAATTACAACTCCTTGATTTTAATGTTTCTGAAAGAGACTTCATTTCCATGGTCCTGTAAAAGGATGTATCCGTCTTCAAATTCTCCGAATCCGGGTGCTTTGCTGAATTTGCTTTTGGCAATAGCTTCCTTGAACTCCTTTGACCCTTTGGTGATCTCAAGAACTTTAACTCCGTTGAGAAAATGGGCGACTTTATTCCCTTTTACCTCGATCCGGGCCCGGTTCCACTGTCCAATTCCATTCACCCTTTTAACAGGCTGGCTCGGATCGAAATTCTGCGAATTGGCAGGGATCAAATCGTAAAGTGATGCCAGAGTCCGGTTTCCGTTGATTCCCAGCTTTGCATCGGGATGCCTTTCGTCATCAAGTATCTGATACTCAAACCCGACCGTGTTTTTCTTCCCGGGTTCACTTTGAATAAAATATTTGATCCCGCTGTTCGCCCCTTCTGTGATTTTGAAATCGGCTTCAAGGATGAAATTTTTATATTTTTTTATTGTCACAATGTCTCCGCCACCTTTATTCTCCCCTTTATTCGGGCTAAGCGTCCCATTTTCAATGGTCCATCCCTTGTCAGGAAAGGTTGCAAGTCCAGCTCCACGCCAACCCTGGGTAGTTTTCCCATCCCAGATCAGTTTCCATCCATTTTCTTTTTCAGTGTCAGTCAGTACGTTATTCAGATAACTTACTTCCGTAATACTTTTGTCCATCGGAGTCCGGTTCACTTCAAGATTCCGGGTCATAATCCGGATTTTCCTGAAATAAATCTTTTTGCCTGCGTTTTTTTCATCTGTTCCGATGCCATGGACCTGCAGCGCAATAAATCCCGAAGGAGTCATATCGTCGACCAGGTTAGCACAGGGTGTACCATTCAGCCAGGTACGGATTGAATTGCCGATCGCTTCAACCCGGAACTTATTCCATTGGGAACGTTTGTAACTTTTCTTAGCTTCCTGGTTATATTCAAGCGGATAGAGCCATCCTCTGCGCGATTCATCATAAATGCCGGCCGACCACGCACGTGGCGAATCATCACATTCAACCTGGTAACCATGAACCCGACCATTGTTATATTCTTTATTGCTCTCTGATCTGATCTGGACACCGGAATTTAACCCTTCATCCATTTTTATTTCGTATTCCAGTATGAAATCTCCGAAGGTGCGGGTTGTTGCGAGAAAAGTGTTTGAGGTCTTTGGTTGGGTGGTTCCCACAATTTGACCTTTGACCACAGTATATTCTGCAGTACCGTTCAGTCTTTCCCAGCCGGTTAAATCCTTGCCATTGAAGAGTTTTTCCCATTTGTTGCCGGCGGCAATTGCTCCGAATGAAATAACCACCATGAATATCGACAGAAAGATTTTTTTCATCGTTTTTAAAGAATTTAATGGATAAATTGATACTGCTAAGATAGACTATTTTAGAAAATTCCGTTTACGGAAACGGAATTTTGCATAGCCTGATAAACAGATATATGGTTTATTTTTAAAGCAGCAATAAACCAGGCTTGTCAGGTTGAACCTCAATACCTGGCAGCACTGCGAAAAAACTACAGTCGTTTAAGGTCATGACCGAACCGGAGGATTTCCCCCTTTTTCGTCGGGGCTTTGTAAGACTTGTCTCCGTATCGTAAATTCAGAGGATCGCCAGTTTTGGAAAGAATGGTTAATTTTAAAAGTTCTCCCCCTTTCCATTCAAATTCGAGTTCAAATCCTCCCCTGGCTCTTAATCCCCGAATATGGCCGTTAGGAATTGAAGAAGGAAGGGCGGGTAAAATGTCAATCGCATTAAGATGACTCTGCATGAGCATCTCAATAATGCCGGAGGCTCCACCAAAATTGCCGTCTATCTGGAACGGGGGATGCGCATCGAAAAGATTGGGATATGATCCTCCTCCAGTCATTTGAGTACCGGTTTGGCCTGCTGGTCTGAGCAGCAGTTTCACCATATTCCAGGCGTGGTTCCCGTCCCGGAAGCGTGCCCAGAAATTGATTTTCCAGGCCAGGCTCCACCCCGTTCCTTCATCACCCCGTGCGATCAAAGACTGGCGCGCTGCTTCCATCAGATCCGGAGTTTCCTGCCAGGTGATCTCTTTCCCCGGAAAGACGCCCCATAAGTGGGAGACATGCCGGTGTTTATACAGGGGATCATCAATATCTTCCATCCACTCCTGCAACTGACCAAAACGACCGATTTTATAGGGGGCAATTTTAGGCAGGATTAATTTAAGGGAGTCAGCGAATGACTGATCTTTATGCAGGATTGATGAGGCCTCGATACATATTTTGAAAAGGCTTTTAATTATTTCGTGATCCATCGTCGGACCCGAGACAAGGCCGCCTGTTTCAGGAGAATTGGAAGGGCAGGAAACCAACCATCCACTTTTGGGATCGGCAACCAAAAAATCCATGTAAAACTGGGCGGCTCCTTTCAATACCGGCCAGGCCCGATGCGCGAGAAACGCCGTATCCCTGCTGTACAAAAAATGTTCCCAGAAATGTTGTGACAACCATCCGCTGCCAGAAACCCATAATCCATGATTCGAATGATTGATTGGTGCTGCACCTCGCCACAAATCGGTATTATGGTGTAAAACCCACCCTTTGGCATTGTAATGGACCCTTGCTACCTGCTGCCCGGACGGCACTACCTCTTCAAGCATTTTAAACAAGGCATCGTGACACTCCTGGATATTCAGAGGTTCAACGGCCCAGTAATTCATTTCAGTGTTTATGTTCACCGTATATTTACTGTCCCACGGCGGATTTAATTTGTCATTCCAGATTCCCTGAAGTGTGGCAGGATAAGTCCCCGGACGACTGCTCGAAAGCATCAGGTAACGGGCATATTGCACGTAAAGTGCTGCAAGTGAATTATCCATTTGTGCAGGAACTCCTTTTATCCGGGTATCCGTGGGCAACTCCTCTGAAGCAGAATTACCCAGATCAATTGCGAAACGGTTGAAATAGGACTGGTAATCTTTCACATGTTTTTGTTTAACCGCATCAAATTTTTTATTTCCTAAAGCTGCAAGGTATTTTTTGCAAAGAATCACGGGGTTTCCGGACACATCTTTAGGGTTGACAAAGCTTGTAGCTGCTACAATGAAGATCGTTGCCTCATCCGCTTTTTCAATGTGTAACTGATTTCCCAAAATGGTGGTTTTACCCCCCTTGGTAAGGAGTTTTAATTGTGATGTCCCGGTAAGAACACCATCTTTAACTTTTACATTGAGTTCCAGGGTCCCATCTTCTTTTACCTCGGAGGTGAACCCTTCATGCAGGGAGATTAGAGATAAATCAAAGGTAAGTACACCAGGTTTATCAGCTGTTAACCTGATGGCAATTGTCTGATCCGGAACGCTTACGAGGTACTCTCTTGAAAAAGAGGTAGTCCCCGAAAGGTAGGAAGTGCGACAAACCGCAGATGAAAGGTCGAGCTCACGACGGTAATTGGTAATCGCTTCCTGTCCGGAGAATTTAATCAGTAAATCACCAAATGGTTGATATTTCCGTTGGCCCAGTGGGACGCTCATGAATTTTTCCATCGCCAGCCCTTCGGCTTCCTCCTGTTTCCCCTGCCAGATTAACTCTCTGATTTTCCCAAGATATTGAGCGGCACCTTCATGGGAATAATCATGAGGGGCACCTGTCCACAGCGTTTCTTCATTAAATTGGATATGATCCTCAGGAATCCCACCGAAGATCATGGCCCCAATTCGTCCGTTACCGATAGGCAGCGCCTCTTCCCAGATTGCAGCCGGCTTCCCATACCAAAGTGTTAAAGGATTGGCTAATTGTCCGCCGAAGCAGTTAATTGAATAAATGAAAGTTAGCAAAACCAGCCCCATTCCTGGCAAATAATTCTTCATAATGCCTTTTTAAGATGTTAGCAGTTATAAATACAAAACTAGCGAATAACCTTTGGTATTATGAGCACATCAAGCATAAATAACCAAAATAACTATATTTGTGCAGCTTTACAGATGATATGGAAGACAACAAATTTACTTATAAATGGTATGCAATCCGTGTGAAATCAAGATCTGAAAAAAAAGTATTTTCTGATCTTGAGGAACTAAAGATTGTGGCATACCTTCCGATGCAGCGAAAACTGAGGCAATGGAGTGACCGCAAAAAATGGGTTGAGATGCCCCTTATCTCTGGTTATGTATTTGTTTACATTAGCCGTAAAGAGTACGAATCGGTGCTTAAGATCTACAATGTTGTAAGTTATATTTATTTTGAAGGGAAGGCTGCAGTTATCAGGGAAGAGGATATAAATCTTTTAAAGAGGATGCTTGGACAGGTTGAGGTTGATATTGAAATCACTGCTGAGCAATTTAAACCGGGCCAAATGGTCGAAATTATTGCCGGTCCGCTTTTGGGGGTAATTGGGGAGCTAATCGATTTCAAAGGAAAAGATAAAGTGGCACTTCGGATTCCTCCACTTGGATATACCGTCCTCCTGGAGGCTCCTGGTAAAAATCTGGCACCCTATGAATAGGGAATCTCAAAGTCATAACCAAATTACTTGCACTTTCGGGGAAATCATTCACCTCGATTAATTTAAAGTGCTTCCAGGATGCGCTTTTCTAAATTGTTAATGCAGAACCTTTCTTTTTTATTCAGGTTCTCGTTCCATTGTAAATTTAATCCCAATATCTTACCAATTTTGGAGTCTCCTCAGGTAACAATCTTTCCTGAAAGGCTATTTATTATTCTGACAGAATGTGGATGTTAATAGCTATAGCGGTTTTAACTAAACATCCAATATCGTTCTATTCGATTTTAAAAAAGTCAAAAATTAATACGTCATTAATTTTTGAATGAGTGAATTTATCAAAAAAAATTGGAACCTATTCCCAAACAAGATATGACCAGT